>Ga0222715_10000522_pt1 | contig 38191 bp, 37 predicted proteins | sample C33_9DmetaG_FD_165056 | JGI IMG/M metagenome (GOLD analysis project Ga0222715, IMG submission 165056) | Estuarine water microbial communities from San Francisco Bay, California, United States - C33_9D | ecosystem: Environmental > Aquatic > Marine > Unclassified | place: USA: California...
TTCTTTATCTAAATCAATCTTATCATTTTCATCATATTCTGATAAATTTTTTAAATTATATTCATTTTTAACAGCTGTTAAAAATTTTTTATCTTTTTCTTTATCTTCTTTTTCTTTAAATTCTTTTTCTTTAAATTCTTTAAATTTAGTAAATATTTTATCATTGTCTTTTCTAAAATATTTTTCTAATCCACCACCAGTTTGTGGTGTACTAAATTTTTCTTCCAAATTATCTAATATTACATCTTTATTTTTTTTATCTTTTAATAAATTTTTAATTTTTTTTATTAATTTTTTTTCTTCTTTTCTTCTTTTTCCTACATTTTTTCCTAAAAAATTTAAAAAAGCTTTTAATAATTTAGGTTTTTTTTTTAATAATTCAAGTTCTTTATATAATTGCTTCCTTTTAATTGTATCTTCGTCTTGTAAATCCATTATATCATTTGATATATTAGTATTAATAGTCTCTTTCTTAAAATTAAAGAATCTCATATCAGACATTTTTATATATCTTCTTTATGTATTAAATATAAAAAAATAAAATAAGAAAACTATTCTTTTATAGTAGTTATCATTTTATATACTACAGCAAATAATAATATTATAATAGTTAAAATTATTAATATATATATATATATATTCTTATAATAATAGTATACTATATTTAATATTAATCCTAAAATTAATATCCATGAAATTATACATATATATATTAAATTATTTATTTTAAAACTATTATAACATTTACGAGAATTATCTAAATGTTTTATAGAATTATTTATAGCTTCTCTCTTTATATTTTCACTATTAGATATATAATTTATATTTTTTTCAAAATAATCATAACTATTATTATCTTTACTATGTAAAAAAGGTATATAAGCTATTGGAATACTTCTTTCATATATAAATGAATATATTATATTATCTCCCTCCTCTTTATTATATTTATTAAATAATGTTATTTTTTCATCATCGTTTGGAAAACTATTATTATTATCATATAATAAACTTATATTACTTGTTGACATTTTTCTATAATTATTATACATATTTTAAATTTTAAAATTTTTTAAATAATATATATGCTATAATTAATGCTATAATATATGTTGATAATAATACATATAATCTTTCATTAATTACAAAATCAGCATTTTTAACAATATTATCATGATTTTTCAATATTTCTTCATTTTCTTCTTTTATTATTTCTTCACTATCTTTTATCAAATTAGTATAATTTAAATAAATACTTTTAATATTAACATTGTTAATATCCTTTTTATAATTATAATTATTTTTTATAGCGTTTATAATAACAGTATTATTATTATTAGAAAAATTTAATATAAAATTATTCAAATCATCTATAAGAGATTTATAAGTATTTACAACAGATAAACCTGCTGTTATTTTTTTTTTCAATTTATCTTCATCTTCATTATATGATATATTATTATAATCATGTACAGTTAAATATATAGATAACATTTTTATAATAAAAATATCAATAATATTATAATAATCTATTATATCAATACTATTATAAAGTTTTTTATCATCATTTATATATTTTTTATCATCATATATTTTTTTTAATAATTTATTTGTTTCTGGGCATTTATATTTTGTATTTATATTTTTATTATTTATATCTAATACAGGTAATATAAACATATTTTCCACATATTTATAATTAACATTGTTATCATAATCACTATAATCATCATATAGTATCATATTTATATTATTTTTTATATTTTTATTATTTGAACTTATAAAATTATCTACATTTTTAAAAACATTATTATTAACATAATTATCTATATAAATATTACTATAATTATTTGATGTATTATAAATAAAAAGATCTGCATATTCTTGTATATTTTTTATTATTAAATCATTAGCATTTTTTACATCATCTGTTTCTAATGTATCTTTATACTCTTTCTCTAATATTATTTTCTCCATATCTTGTATATTTATTTCATTTGAGAGATAAGTTAATATATTTTTGTTTAAATTATTAATATTATTAATATCTCCTTCAGAATCGTAAGAATAAATATACGATTTTAATATATTTAATACTATATAACCAACTTTTTCAATTTCAGTATCAAAAGTATTTTTAGTATCATCATTTATTAAATTATATATTTGTTTATTAGCAATAAACAAATCTTCTTTATATTTTCTATTTATATTTATTAATACATCTTTATTTATAAAAGTATTATATTCAGTTGTAGCAACTATAACAAAAATTATAATAAATAATATTAACAAAGGTAATATTATATTATAACTAATTAATAAACAATAATTATTAATATTATAATCTTTATTAAATAAATAATAATTCATATTATATACAATAATTATTAAAGCTAATAAACAAGTTATTATTATTATTATAACTAATATAAAATTTCTAATATTACCAAAATATATAGCTTTCTCTCTAATATCTTTACCAGTTAAATTAAATATTTTAAATTCTGTTGCTTTATTAAATATTGTAATTTTATTCATATCATGTATATCTTGATATATATCAAACCAATTAAAAGTATTAGGATATTTACTATATAATACATAATCTATATATTTTTTATAAAAATAGTTTTCACTTCCATAAGAAATATCAATAGTATCATTATCATCTAAAGGTTTTTCATTTATCTTAAAAGATAATATAATATTTAATAAATTATTCATAAAATATAATGTAAAAATATAAAATGCAGATATTAAAATTATAAATATTATTAATAAAAAATTATCATTTTCATTATAAAAATATATTAAAAGCAATTTAATTAATATAAAGGATGATATAACTGTATAAAATGATATTTCTAATATATATTTATTCATACCATAATCATTTGCTAAACTATAAGTATATAATCTTTTATAACCATTATCCTCTCCTTCAGCAAATCTAAATGATATTATAACAATAAAATATATAAGTGGAAAAACTATAATAAAAAAATATACAAAATAATTTAATCCTTTAAAAAATATATCTATATTATTTTTATTATTAAAATTTAATTTATTGTTATCAAAATAGGAAGTTAATAATCTACAAGCATATATACATAATATTATTGAAAATAAATATATAATTATAATATATGATTTAGAATTAAATATATCGTTGTCTATATGTAAATCATATACATTTTTAGATATTTGAAATCGCGGGTCTTCAGACTCGCTAAAATAATTACCGCAATATGATTTACTTATAGTTGTTGTAAAATAAATATTATAATATTTATAAGCAAATATAGTAAGTTTTACAATTTGATTTAATATCACAAAAGCTATTATTATAAATAATATAAGTGATAAAAATTTTATTTGAATATCCATTTATACCTATTAGAGAAAAAGAATTATTAATTAATAATTTGTACGGTAAAAAATATTATATGAATAATAAATCCCATATATAATCATAAATATAATTATAGATAATATATATATAATATATGTATTATATTCTCCGTACAATGATTTATATAAAAATATTATAATTATAATAATAATAAATATAAGAATAATATGAAAATATAATATTCTTTTTATTTCTTCTATATCATTTTTAAGATAATTAATATTATGAATAGTATATGAAGATTTTTCTATTTTTTCAAAAAAATTTTTTAATTTATCAGACAAAAGAGAAAATAATACAATATATGTAATTATAAATAATATTATTTTTAAATATAGCATAAAAAATTTCCTTTTTTTATTATAAATAATAAAAATACATACTAAAAATACTACAAAAAGTCCTAATAATGTTCCTGATAAAGCATTATATTTTTCTAAAATATTATTTTCATAAATTAAATTATGAAATTTTTTAGCAAAAATATTAATATAATATTTTTTTTGACAATCTATATCATCACATTTTTTTAACATATTTAAAATAATATCATTATATTTATATATATAATCATTTTCTTGTGAAAATTTTATTTCTTCATGTGTTTTATTTTCATTCTCATAACATTTTTTAGATATTTCTTCAATTTTATAAAATATATCATTATAATATAATAAATAAACTATATCTATTAAACTATAAATATACAAAATTAAAAATAACAATATACATATTATAATTAACATATTATCCTTTATTCTTAATAATATAAATAAAAATATTAGATTATTTTATATAATTTTTGCTGATTTATCATTATATTTATAATCATTTTCATTTATAGAATTTGTAACAAATAAATTATTTTTTTTAGATTGTTTTATAAGAACATTTTGCATTATATCTAAACTATTTCTATAGTCGAAATCTCTAAAACTTCTCATAAAATCAGGCATACCATTTAAAAAACAGGAAGGATCTATATTCATTATTTCTTGTGGATTATCGTAATATTTGGAAAAATCACATTTACCACCGGCACCTTTAATTTTATAATTACTTAAAACACTATTTCTAAGATCTTGTATTGTAAGTAATTTAGCCATTTTCTTTAATTATCATTTATATTATTTTTTCATAACTTTTTGCATTTCTATATCAAATGAATCACATATATCTCTTATGTTACTCCATTTCTTATTTTCATCAGTATCTTTTTTAATATCAACAATTTCAATAGAAGAAGAAACTATATCTGAAATATCTGTATCGGAATTCTTATTATCATCAATTTCCCAAAGTTCAAATAAAGTATCTAGAACATTTTCATTATTTTTAATAAATATAGCTTCAATAGTTGCTTTATCAATATTTTGCGGCGATTGTTGTAATACTTGATCCATTATATATATATTCTATAATATAATATTTATATATTTATATCTAAAAATATATTTATATATTAGTAAATTCATATATTTATATATTTACTAATATCATTATGATAATTTGCTATATCATATGCTATCATTTCATATGGGTGCTCTATTGAATAATTATTTATAATAACATCATTTATACCAGATGGTTTCTCATTTCTATAGAGACAAATAAAGAATTTTTTAGTATTATTATCAATATATATATATTTATTAACATCCGGATTAGAACGAATTAAATGATTATTTTTTATTAAATTCTTATCAACTATTGAATAATTCATTGATACTAAAATTCTATTAAATAAATCAGTATTATATCTTTGATATATATGTATCTTCTCGTGAATTAGCGTATTTGTAAGATCATTGTCGGTATTTTTAAGTATATTTTTAGATAAGAATATAATATTTACACGTGTATGAGGTAGTCCTTCTTCATATATATTATTGTCAGTAATAGCATAAATCCATTTTATAGCTGCAATATCTCCTCCTTTTATCTCTTTATATTTTTTAATATACAAACTTTTAAAAAATATATCAGCATCATGTGAACACTTTATTAATCTAGCAATTTCTTCTTTTGTAAAACTAGATGCTGCTTTTGAAATATTATCTAAATATTCTTTATTTGTTTTGACATGTCTTGCATATATATCATATTTAGATAAATTTCTAACATAGTAATCTTCATCTTTTAATAAAAATATTTTTGTTTCTTCAGTATTCATAAAATAAATATTATTTTCATTTAGATTTTTTTTATAAGAATTATATGCTAAATATACTATATATGCAATTATTAATAATATTAGTAATAATATAAATGAATAAATAATAATATTATATGAAATTGACATTATTTATTTGTTATTTATATATAAGCTATTAAATATATATAATAAAAAATAATGATAAACGATAATGAAATTATAATAGAAGGAAATGTTTATGATTTACAAGAATTTGCTAAAATTCATCCTGGTGGCAATATGGCTCTAAACATATTTGGAGGGAATGATGTAACTGTTCATTATTATATGCTTCATAATCATCGTTTTTTTCATGAAAAAGCTATGGAACCTTATAAATTAAGAAAAGCATCATTTGAAGATATTAAAAGTAATCAATATGAAATAAATAGCAAAACTTATAGAGATCTTAAAGATTATATTAAAAAAGATATTAAATACCCTTATGCTACAATGGAATGGTACATTAAAGCAGTTGCTATAATGGTTCTAGAAATTTACATTGAGTATGATAATATTATAAATGGTTTTAATATACCTAAAAGTATTTTACATGGTATTATAATGGCAATGATTGGGTTATGTATACAACATGATGCGAATCATGGCGCTGTTTCAAAAACACCATGGGTAAATTATGCTTGGGGATTTACACAAGATTGGATAGGAGGAAGCTCACTTTTATGGAAACACCATCATGTATTATTACATCATGCTTATACAAATAATGAAGGTAATGATCCAGATACAACAGGGACATTAATAAGACTTCATAAAATGACAAAATGGACACCGAGACATAGATTTCAGGCAATATATACATGGTTCCTTTTACCTCTGCTTCCTATTTCATGGCATTTCAAAGAGATATTTGATCTTCTTTATATGCACCATAGTGGCTTTAAAATTTCTTCAATGGCGCGACACGAAGCTAATATCGCTTTAATATTAAGAGGATTATTTATAGCAAGATTTTATGCGATACCATTATATTATCATAATAACTTTCATACTTTATTGTGTATGTTTATTACACTTGCCGTAGGAGGATTTTATCTAGGAATAAATTTTATCATTTCTCATAATTTTGAAGGAGTTTCATATATAATACCCAAAGAAACCAATGATGAACATATAAATACTCATAATAATGATACTGATAGAGATTGGGCTATTCAACAAATTGAAACATCATCTACAGTAGGAGGAAGAATTCTAGGATACTTTCACGGTGGTTTAAATTATCAAATAGAACATCATTTATTTCCACGCATATCTCATGTACATTATCATAAAGTGAAAAAAATAACAAAAGAATGGTGTGATAAAAAAAGTATTAAATACACATATTATAATAATTTATTTGATAATATAGCATCTTGTTATAGACAACTCAAATATATGGGAAATACATTATTTACAAATACATAGAATGTATCGCATTGTTTTTAGTATTATTATTTTTACAATATTTATTATAATAATTAATATTTACTTTGAATGGATATTTTACAATGATATCGTCTATCATAATATATTTCATCATATTTACATGAGAAATAATGTTATTAATAGCCCTTTTAAGATTTCTAACACCTTCTTCTTTATCAATATCATCGATAATATATTTTAGAACAGTATCATCAATTATAATATCTTCTTTTTCAATATTATATTGTTTTAGAATCTCAGGCATTAAATAATCTTTAGCTAGGATTAATTTTTCATTGCTATTATATCCAGGTACATTAATTGTAATCATTCTGTCTTTTAAAATAGGATTTATAAGATTTACATCATTGTATGTGAAAATAATAGTAGCCCTTGAAAGATCCAAATCAATTTCTTCAAAATATCTATCGGTGTATTTGCTATTTTGTACAGGATCTGTAATATGAATTAAAGTATTAATAATCTCATCGCCTTTATAACATCCCGATACTTTATCTAATTCGTCAAATAAAAATACTGGATTCATTACACGGGTTTTAATAAGTGATTCACAAATTTTACCATAAACAGCGCCTTCATATGTAAAAGAATGTCCTTTTAAAAAAGAAGCATCAGATGTTCCTCCTAGTGAAATAAAGGCATGGGGGAAATTAAGAGTATTGCAAATACCTTCTGTAATAAGTTTTGTTTTTCCTACACCAGCACTACCTTGAATACCTATAATATGTCCATGTGCTGTAGGACATGATATCCACTGAGCAAGAATTCTAATAATTTGTTCTTTAGCTTCTTTGTGACCAAAAATATTATCATTCATTTTTTTAATAGAATTATTTAAGAATGCTTGTATATCTAAAATATTGTCAGTATATTTAATAGGCAAATCATTATATATACCAAATGGTATTGTATTTAGAGAATGAAGCCAATTATTAAGTTTAAAATATTCACCTGAATTACACTCCATAGCGCTTAGAATATTGATCTTAGATAAAATAACATTCTTAGTACTATTAGAAATATTAAGTCCAAGGAATTTAAATCTTAGAGGAATATCACTATTATTATTAATAAGACTTAGCTCTGTTTCCGTTTTTTCAATTTCTTTTTTTTCACCATCCGATAAACTATTGAAATATGCTATATCTTTTTTATTATATTTATTTGTAAATTTATACACTTTTTTATTAATTATGCTTTTAGTTGATTTATTAAATCTATTTGGTATTTGGTTTAATCTTTTTAATACAAGAAGTAATTTATCATTTTTACTACCATTGTCATCTGTTTCTTCAATACTTATAATATCGTTTTCATCTAATTCAATGTCTTCATCAATGTCTTCAAATTCTTCACTACTTGTTTCTTTAATATCATTATCATCAATGATAAAATCTGAATCACTTGTTGTTATCGTGTCTGTTGAAGGATCTGTTGTCTGGTCTACAGATGAATCAATAACAGGGATAACTTGGGTTTTATCAGTATCTTTTAATATTATATTTTCTTGTTCAGTATTATCGGTGCTATCTGACACCATATTATAGAATAATATATATTATTTATTTATATATGTTTTATATTAAATTGCTTATTTGATTATTTGATTTATGCTCTTGATAAATCCATTGGACCCCAATAATATTGAGATGATTTAGAATGAACTTTGATATTTGTATTTATTAGGTAATATGTTACTATTATAATAAATAATATTAATCCTACAAATACTAATAAATTTTTCTCAATTTTAGGATTCATAATATATATTAAATATAATAAAACTATAAATAATCCAGATACTAATATAGTATTGATATATATTTGTTTGTTATAATAATCATATTTATATACATCTATATATGATTTTCCTAATATTCTTTTATGATCTAAAAGATTAGAGATATTTTGTTTATCATATTTTTCTCTTTCCATTATATTTAAAAGATCATCGTATATATCAGCAGAATCAACATTTTTAATATTTAGTTTCATTGTATTAATATATAATTTAGCTTGAGCATTAAATGTTGAATATTTTTCATTTAAAAATTGAATCTTATTGCCTTCTGTAATTTCGCCTGTAGCAAATCCTTCTTCTATCGTTTTATAAGTTGAATTCATTAAGTATAAAACAATTATTAATAATAATATTATTCCTACAAAAGCCATTGATACTAATTTTTTAATACCGTTATTGATATTACTTATTAAAAGAAGAATAAAAACCACTCCAATTATACCTAGGATAACATGAACAATTGTTATTTGAGTATTTAATGTATCATCAATAGTTTTATTATCATCATAATTTCTTTTTACACCATTAAGTTTTATTGTATTAGATTTAATATTATTATTAATATCATATAATTTTCCTTTATTATCATAGTAATCTTTTTTCAATGTTAGAAAGTTAGAATCTACAAAAGTACATTCATTCATATTTTGATCACCATTGGTATCAAATCTAATACTACTAGGTAGTGGTGGTAAATTAGCAGCGTCAGCTGACGTATTTGAATTATATCTTGCTTTAATTATTACCGTATTTTCAGTTTTATCTATATCAATAATTTTATAATAATTATTATCTTTGAAAATATAATAACTTCTTTTTAATATTTTAATTTTATTATCAGTGTTTACAATATTATTAATATAATTTTCATCTGTATCTGTACCTGTATATTTTAATTTTATTACTTTAGTATCTTCAAGATTTTCAGTGTTATTTATAGTAAAATTATATAGTTTATTTTCTAATGAAATTAAATTACTATTTGGATTTGTAAAAAAAGATGATTGTAACTGACTTAATTCATTAAAAACATATGATAAAACTACTGAATATTCACTTTTTAATACAGAAGCAGATCTTTTTTGTGTAGAAGTACTAGTATAATCTTCTAATAATGTTTCAGAACTAGTAAATATACTAATTTCACTATCTGGAGAAGAAGTATTTGTTAAACGTATATTATCTAAAGTAGCACTACTAGAAATATTATTAATAGCAATATTTGTAGAAGAGCATGTTAATAACATATAGCATTTAACAAGTTTATAATAATAATAAAGACAATATACTTCTATTTTAGCATTTTGAGGAGATATATTCATTAAAAAATATAATAAATTATTAATTATATCTTTAGATTGTTGTAAAACAGTTTTATCACTGTTAAATGGTTCATAACGATGTGACGATTTAGTAACTGTTTGTGATAATGGTACACTAGAGTCGTCGTCAATAGTAAATATATTATTATTACTGCTTGTGCTAAAAGATGCTATCTTTAATTTTAGTTGTTTAGATGATGTATTAAAAGTATCTGTATTTGATGCGCCGGTTAATGCTAATAATTTAATAGATGCTAAATTAGATAAAGAGCTCATATAGTTGGCATTTTCATCAATGAATTTCTTATATGCTTCTAATATATCTAAAATTACACTTACTGTATTAATAAATTTCTGAATGTCATTAATTTTAGATGTATCTGATAATATTTTTAACATTTCATTATTATCAGCATTAGTTTTTCCAATATTATAATTTATACATTGAGATATAAAATTATTAAATGCAAAATCATTATCATTAATAAGAGCAATATTTTTTATTGTATCAAAAAAATATGGTGTTTTTGCTGAAGACAATTCTCTTTTATCATTTTCTTTAAATAAAGCAGAATAATACTCTTCTAATGAATCTTTGATTTTAAGGTTATCAGTATTAGAAAAAGAGGAAGCCATTCTTATATTGATTATCTATAAAATATATTTATATTATTTTTATGAAAAAAGAATAAAATGTTGCTATAAAGCTTTTCTAAATACTAAATATTCTCTAAATACAGCATCTATAATAATATGAAATACCGCTATTCTCATTATATCTATCTATCATTACAATGTCACCTTGTTTTAATCCTAGCCATTTAGCTATGGGATCATTGTGTAAAATTATAGGCATTGATAATTTACTTTTAATCATATATTTAGACATTATCTCAGCGACTTCTGTAGCATTTAATTTAGTATGTTTAGGAACTAGCTCATGTTTTGTAGGATTAAACATTAGGTGTTTAATCTGGAAATACTGTATCATTCCTCCTAATTTTTGGATGATCTTATCAAATTTGTTTATTTGTGATAAAATAGGTACTGAAATAGTATCGTTATTTAAAATTATGATTATATTTTTTTTATTATTATATTTTTCAATAAAATTAGTAAAATTTTCCTCAAATAGCTTAAATTCATCTAATATAAATCGGCGAAGTTTTTTAGTCAAAGCAAAGATAATGGTAGTATTTGATGTTTGGAATTCAATAGGATTTTTATCATTATAAAATTCATCGCGATTAATCACACTTTCATTCTCTTCAAACATATCTATATTATCTCCGCGATCTTTTAACATTTCTTTAAGGTTATCAATTACAGTGTCTATCTCCATTTTATAATACTATGTTATTTTATTATTATATAATAATCATTTTTTGTTTTTCATCTCAGCATATTTTATCATTTTAGGATCAATATAACTTTTTTTACAAATTGCGGGTGTATTATGTAGTTCGGTCGCCACCATCTCAATAGCGCGTTTAATTGGGTTTTTATCAGCTTTTACTTTAGGATCTTTTATAAACTTTAAGAATAAGTAATTAGCATTTAATGTCCTTAGCACTTTTGATGTTATATCTTTATCAATTTTATTTAAATATTTATTTACATCAATTGATGTTATATGACACCTCTTTTTATCTTCATTTAAGTAAGAGAACACATTAGATTTAGCACATTTGGCGCCTAATTTGCTACATTTATCTTTTAAATAATTATATATCTTAACATTCTTACAAGTTGAATCATTCACTACTCCCTTTTTGCCTATAAAATTTATATTAATATTGCCGTTTTTAAAAGATATGTGACGAAATTTTATAGTGGTTAATCCATATGATTTATTCTCGTCCTCATATTTTTTGTTACCTATGCGGAATCCACATTCTAAAATAAGCGATACTATCATAGCAATTTCCCGCTTTTTGGCATTTGTACTTGATATATCTTTGCGTAATATATTTTGTATTTTAGGAAATATTTTAGATACTTTTAGGACATTAATATATTTTTTATTAGTTTGGCGTTTTATGAATTCAGGTGAATATATTACCTGTTTTCTACCCTTAGTATCATATCCATATGCTATGATTTTTTTACCACATACTATAGTTACATCATTATATGCAGGAGGTATTTTAAGAGACTTAATACGCTCTAATTCCTTCTTATCCGTGATTTTCTTACCGTCTTGAATATACTTAAAACCTATTTTATAATTACCTAACCGCTTTATTTCTTTCATATATTCTATAATATCACGTCATTTAATTATAATTTATATATTGATAAATAATCTTTATCAGATATTTCTAATTTATCATAACTTATTTTAAATAAATTATCTAATATATTAATATCATCCTCATCCTCATTATTATCAAATTCTACAATATAATACATTTTATCATCTTTATTTATTTTATTAATAGTTAATAATGATATTGCTTCATTATTTTTATTATTTTCATTATTTTTTTTATATATTATATATCTTACATTATTATTATTTTTATATATTTTTATGTAATTTTTATCAGATAAAAAAACATTTAAATACTCATTTAAATATTTTATCAAATATTTATCATTATCAAAATTTTTAGTATCAAATTTTAAAAATTTTATCAATGTATTTTTTTCTTGAGATTCAATAATATTAATTAATTCTTTATAATTATTATTGTTTTCATGAAAATCATTATTAAAAATTATTTCATAAAAATCATTATTATTTTTTAATAAAAAATGTGTTTTATAAGGATCAGAAGACATTATTAAATGTTAAATTGTATATATCTAAAAATATGTAATATAAAAATAAAATATATTTATTTTTATTGATTTAAAATTTTTTTCAATTCTTCAACTATATTTGGATTATCTATAATTTTTATTTCTAAAATATCCTTATTATCTTTATAAAATTTATTATTAATTTGTATAATATAATTATCATTATATTTTGCTATAATTGCTATTACAACCTTATCATTAATATTTTCTTCATCAATTATTGTAATTAAACTATTATTATTTTTATTATTATTTTTATATATTTTTAAAAATTTCTCATTATTTATAAACTTATTTACTTTGTCAGCTATATTATTATTATTATTAATACAAGTGTCTAATGTATTGATACTATTTTTTAATACATAAAATTGAGTTATATTATCAATATTAATCAATATTATACCCATATTTATATTATAAAAAGATAATAATATATTCAATTTATATTTCTAATAATTTTTCTATACCAAAAATATAATATATTTCTTTTAATATATTTTTTTTAAAATAATCAGTATATTTTACTTTTTCTACTTCTTCTACTTCTAATTTTTTTTCATTAATATTTAATATTTTTTTTTTTAAATAATCAGTATAATTTACTTTTTCTAATTTTTTCTCATTAATATTTTTGATTATATCTTCAGTAGTTTGAATTAAAAAAATATTTTTATTATTTTTTTGAAAATATGCTATATTTCCTATTTTTTTATTATTAACTCTATCATATATTATATATAATTTATTTTTAATATTCCATATAATATTTTTATCATCATTTAATAAATAATCATTTAAATTATATATATTTTCAGTTAATTTATTATCAAATATAATAATACCGTTTTTATTAATTATTTTATATGAATTATTAATCAAAATTGTATAATAATTATTAATATTATTAATATCTTGAAATACAAAATAAGAAGTAGTAAAAGCTTTTGCTGCTGTTTCAGCTTTATTTGCAGATTGTCTTGATGTTGATGACACATCAGACGCTAATGATGATACCACTGCTGAAACAGCGGCTGCTTTTGCTGCTTCTTCAGCTTTATTTGCAGATTGTCTTGATGTTGATGACACATCAGACGCTAATGATGATACCACTGCTGAAACAGCGGCTGCTTTTGCTGCTGTTTCAGCTTTATTTGCAGATTGTCTTGATGTTGATGACACATCAGACGCTAATGATGATACCACTGCTGAAACAGCGGCTGCTTTTGCTGCTGTTTCAGCTTCTTTTTGTTTAATTTTTATATTTATTTCATTTAAATAATTACTTAATCTATCAATAATATAATTTATATATTCTTGAAATGTTTTTATATCTATATTTATATATTTTTGAAGTGTATATATACTTTCTTCTATTTTGTATTTTTTTATAATTTCAGTTTTATCTTTAATATAAGGTAATTCATTATCTATTAAGTCTTTTAATTTTTTATATTCATCTATTGATTTTTCTTCTTTATTTTCATCATTATCAAATAAGTTACTATACTCTATATCTAATATTCTAAATTTTTCTTTAATATTTTTAAAATTTTCATATATTTTTTCAAAATCTTTAAATTTTTGAAAATTTTGTATTTTTTCTAAATTTTCATTTAAATAATCATACAGATTTTTCGATAATATCGAATCTTCATTATATTTTTCGACATCTTGAATTAGCTGTGATTTCAGCAATAAATTTTTTTCTTCTTTTTTTACTACTGCTTCATCTTTTACTTCTGCTTCTCCTTCTACTTCTACATCTTCTAATGCTACTACTTGTGCTTTTCCTTTTTCTTCTCCTTCTCCTTGTGCTTCTCGCAGTTCTGTTGCTGCTTCTGCTTTTGCTTCTCCTTCTACTTCTCTTTTTTCTGCTACTTCTTCTCTTTTTTCTGCTACTTCTTCTCCTTTTACATTTACTTCTTCTTCTGCTGATGCTCGTTTTCCATATGCTTCTCCTTCTCCTTCTGCTGCTTCTTCTTCTGCTTTAGTTTCTGTTGCTTTTCTTTCTTCTTCTGCTTCATCAATATTTTTAAATATTTTTATAATACTTCCTGCAATTTTACTTTTTAAGAATAATAATTCTTTTTTTTTATAATTTATTATATTTTCATTTATATCATCGTTTAAAATTCTTATAAAATTTATAATTTCATTTTTTATTTTTTCATCTTTTATTTTTTCTATTTCTATATTAATTTTATTTGAAATATTTATCTTTTTAGCATTTATAATTTTATTAAATATATCATCAATTATATATTTTTTTAATTCATTTTGAATATCATTATCATTATAATTATTATTATTTATTTCATCTTTTAAATAATTTAAAATATCTAATTTTTTTGCTTCTTCTGCTACTTCTGCTACTTTTGCTGTTGGTGCTGCTTTTTCTGCTACTTCTTCTGCTTCTTCTCCTTCTGCTACTTTTGCTGTTGGTGCTGCTTTTTCTGCTTTAGTTTCTGTTGCTTTTCTTTCTTCTTCTGCTTTTCTTGCTGCGTCTGCTAAAGCTATTCTTTCTACTACTTCTCCTTCTCCTTCTCCTTCTCCTTCTTCTGCTGCTTCTTCTCCTTCTGCTACTTTTGCTGTTGGTGCTGCTTTTTCTGCTTTAGTTTCTGTTGCTTTTCTTTCTTCTTCTACTACTTCTCCTTCTCCTACTGCTTTTGCTACTTCTGCTTCTCCTTCTCCTTCTTCTACTTTTATTTTTGCTAATTTTGCTTTTGCTAATCTTTCTGCTTCTTTTCTTTCTTCTCTTGCTTGTCTTGCTTTTGCTAATCTTGCTGCTTCTCTTTCTTGTCTTGCTTTTGCTAATCTTTCTGCTTCTTTTCTTTCTTCTCTTGCTTGTCTTGCTTTTGCTAATCTTGCTGCTTCTCTTTCTTGTCTTGCTTTTGCTAATCTTGCTTTTTCTGCTAAATCTGCTGCTAAATCTGCTGCTAAATCTGCTTTTGCTAATCTTGCTTTTGCTAATCTTGCTTTTGCTTCTTTTTCTGCTTCTGCTTCTTTTTCTGCTTCTGCTTTTGCTTTTTTTTTATATTCTATTATTATAGAAATTTTCTCAAATTCTGATAAATTTTTTATAATATTATAATCTTCAATTATTTCTTGTAATTTACTTATTGTATCATTATCTAAATCATCTTCTGTATAATTAAATTTGTTATTAAATTCGTTATTAAAATCGTTATTAATAATAAAATTATTATAAATATTATAATTTATATTATTATATTTTATTACTATTTTTGAAGAATATATATTATTTATTTCTTCTATTTTTTTTTTTATAGCTGTAGCTTTATTATTTCTTTCTAGTAATTCTTCTGGTGAAGTTAAAAATTCATCCATATTATTTATCTATTTTAGATATATCTAATTTATAAATATATAATATAAAAATAAGTTAAATTTAGATTTGATCAATCTTAATATGTTTAAGCTGCTCCTGCGGCTGCGGCTGCTTTCTCCTGTGCAGCTTTGAGGAGTTTGCTAGCAGAAGGAGGGAAATGATGAGAGATTAGGCGCTGAAGGATGAAGAAATTAACTTCTTCTCCATCTTTGACATTAAGAATTTTTTTAAGTTTAGCATCAGGAACAATAAAGCGGCGATTTTTAGGATCATTGAGATCGTGTTCTTTAACATACGCATTGATGAATCTAGTGATATCAGTGCGTGATTTTTGAGTTCCATGGGGGACTCCAATGAAGTCACAAAGTTCAGTTGAGATAGTGTTGGGTTTCGCAAATCCAGATGGAGAGTTTCTGGCATTTTGTCTTTTATTTTGAACTTTCTCAATAATTTTCTGTTGCTTCTCGTATTCTTTAGAAAGAAGTTTTACAATGGTTTGAACTTCTTTTAGACCAGAAGCAAGGGTGCTGATTTTATCTACAAGGTTGGTAATAAGGTTATCTTCGGGTTTAACCTCATCAACAACAGGTGCTACAACAGGTGCTACAACAGGATCAACAACGGGTGCTACAACAGGTGCTACAACAGGTGCTGGTGCCGCTTTAGCAGTTGCTTTTTTAGTAGCTCCAGCAGCGGGAGCAGCAGCAGGAGCAGCAGCAGAAGCAGGAGGGGATTTTTTAGAAACAGGAGCCATTTTATTACGATGAATTACTTTATGATATTACATATTAAATAATCCTTATATAGTTTTCAATATTCTTATCATATTGTCCTTAGAATCTTTATCCAACGCATTCCATTCACTGCTTATAATGTTTTTCAAATAAATATTAATAATTAAATTACCTCCATATAAACCTCTTCTTTTTTTAATGATTTTGTCATTTTCAAACGCAGGAATATTAACCTTTATTATAGAGCCATCAATAAATACTAGTTTTTTAACAGATCCTTCTAAATAATCTAATAATGATATTTCTATTGTTGTAATAATATCAATACTACCATCGTATCTTTCTATATGGTTATAATTCTTTAATATTTTATGTTTGTTATTTTTAACTATTTTTAAATTAATTATAATATCATGTTCAATACCATCGTCATCAATATATTGTTTACTAATTTCACTATATCCGCAATACACTTCAAGATTAACAGGTTCTTTAACTTTTTTAAGTATTAATTCAAGCTTCTTCTTTTTATTTGAATATACATCATTTATTGTAACAGGAAGTTCTATATTATGTTTTATAATATTACCTCGTGTCTCTCCTGTAGCACCAATATCACTATAACTATTTATAGGATTATAGTATGATTTAGGTTTTATATTCTGTTTTAAAAACATTGATGCTAAATCAGTCATTGTGCTAAAAACGGATTTTTTAATATTTTCTTCGTTTCCAAAATTAAATTCAAAAACCTCCGCATCATCAAATTGAGAAAAATCTTTGAAATCTTTAAACATATTAAAATATTGTGTAATATCTATATCCTCATTAGCACTATAATCATCAAAATTATTGAAAATTCCTTGTAATCCTCCACCATCAGATAAGTATTTTAGCAAATAATTATAAGAGACTGTTGCTTCTTTAAATTTTTCTATTTTAGCCTCTTTTTCTTTTTCATCTTTAATATTATTAAGTTTATCAGGATGACAACATAAAGCTATTTTTTTATAACATTCTTTTATATTATCTTTGTTAAATTCAGTATTAGTATCAAAGTCAAGTATTTTAAAGTGTTTATTTAATAGTATATTCATATTAAATACTATTATAAATTTATTATTTATACCCTGTGTAAACCTGTATATACTTATGAAAATATGTATATATATAAGATTTATAAATGTTTAACTTTGTAATATGGTGGACAATAGTAATTGGGGTAAATTTAAAAGAAATTTTGGTAATATAATTAATGAAAATAGTTATTATCTAAATACATTAAATCGTATATTATTAACAGATACTAATATTTTACTACATTTTGTAAAAGGGTTTCCAAATGATTTATATATAGATGAAATTATAAAAAAAAGATTTAATATTCCTACAATATATAGAAATAAACATATATGGAATAAAAATATTCCATATTATGAAAATCAGCATTTTTTTGAGATAGATATATCAAATCCCGATATGCCAAAAGATTTTTCTTTTTTATCAAATTTCATTTTACATATTATAAAAACAAAAAATATTTTAAATAGAAGATATTTTATTATTATAAAAAATATAGATCTTTTAAAAGATTATTTCTTAGAATTTCGCATTATATTAGAGAAATATTCTGTAAATGCTTTATTTCTTTGTACTACGACTAATATCTCTAAAATAGATGCTCCTATTATTAGTCGTTTTATACAATATAGAATACCACTATTTACTATAGACCAAATATCAAAAATCTTTCAAAAATACGATTTAACTTATAATAAAGCTACATTTAATAAAACCTTATCACGTGATATAATACGTCTGATATTTTTATCAGATGTTGCTATACATGAACCGCTTCTCATTACAGAAGGTTTTACTAATTATAATTATCCGCCTCTTTATGATTTTTTAAAGAACTATAATAATAAAAATAATAATTTAGAAGATATTAGATTGTTATCATATAAATGCTGTCAATTTAATATATCTATAAAAGAGCTTTTAATGGACATATTAGTTTACATTAAAACTAATAGTGTGAAAAATAAGAAGAAATTTAGGCTAAATGCTATTAAAATAGCAGCTGAATTAGATTATGCTTTATCTAAAACTAATAAAGGACGCGAGCCTATTTATATAGAATCTTTCTTATCTAGAATTCTCCTCTAGTCTACTGGTTCGTCAATAATACCTTTTTTTTTATCAAAAATCATAAACATATATCTTTCAAGAACGTGAATATTTTCAGCATTGACATTGAAATGTTTGTAAATTTTATCAATATTAATAAATTTATCGCATTCATAGTATTTGTCATTTATAATAGATAAATATACTTTATCTATCATTTCAATATGATTGTTAATCATTTCATTATAAACAATCTCTCCTCCAATAATAAAAATAGATTCTATATCTTCTCTTTCTTCAGCACATTTAATAGCTTCTAAAACATTATTAATAATTACTACGCTACTGTTTTTATTTCCTACACTACCAATTAAACTAGAAGAAACTACAATATTTACTCTGTTTGGTAAAGGTTTTTTAGGTAGAGAAGCCCATGTATTGCGCCCCATAATGATACAGTTTTTTTTGTTTTTATCAAATACATCTGATGTAATCTTTTTAAAATTATTAAGTTCTTCAGGAATATTCCAAGGTATAGTATTATTTTTACCAATACCATATTCAGTAGTCGCTGCGACAATTAAAGAAACTTTCTTCATTTTATATCTATAATATGGTAATATATGTTTATATAATATTTTTATAATGTATCTTTTTTAATTCAGGTGAATTCTTAATAAAATCTTTAATTGTGTCTATGTTGTCTTTGTAATATCTGTTAGTAAAATTATTATTATTAAAAAAATTAAAAGATTTTTATTTTGAGTACATAATTTAAATAATTTGCAAAATATATTAATCTTTCTTAAAAATTCTAAAAAATTAAATTATGTACTCTCATAAATTATATAGAAACTCTGGCTTTATTTCAAACTTAATTCTAAAACCAAAAGTTTTTAAGAAAACAATATTGCAAATATTTTCCGCCCCCCCCCGGAAGCAATTAAAATGTGGTCAATAGAATGATATAATGTATAAAAAACATATACTATCATGGTCAATAGAAAATAATACATATCTTAAAATAGGCATAAAATATACTTACCATATTAGTATAGAATAATTTATAATTATATAAAATATTGTTAAAAAATACTAAAAATAGTTAAAAAGTATAATAATTAATACATAAATCATATAATAACTAATAAAAATTGGAACATTTAATATAAAAAGTATAAAAATTAATACATAATTTAAATAATATATAATATTTGATACATTACAATATACTATCATAACAGTGTCATAAAATATAATTTTACTATATATTTTTAAGTATATACAACTATAATAATATATACACAATATTTATAATCAATAAATTACTTATATTTTATAATATTATAATATCTGTATGGTAATGTAAAAATTCTAAAAATTTTAAATGTATAAAAACATATACATAAACTATAAAAATAAATACAATAAATAACATATATATAAAGATAATGTATATAAATTTTTATATAAGATGTATAAATGTGATCATTGTGAATATACTTCTAATAGAAAATATTATGTTACATTACATAAAAATATAAAACATAATGATAGTACAAATTATTTATATAAGTGTGATAAATGTGATAAGAAATTGTCATCTAAACAATATTTAATTAAACATCAAGAATCATGTAAAGGTTATATAAATCCTTCTCAGTGTCAAAAATGTAATAAGATATTTTCTTGTACATCAAGTAAATGCAGACATTTTAAAACCTGTAAAGCGGAAGTTAAAAAAGAAGATAATTTAAATCCCACTACTATTAATAATATTACAAATAATACAACTAATAATATCACCAATAATACTAATAACATTGTAAATAATACATATATTTTTAAAAGTGATCCTAATGTTCATCCATTAGCATATCAAAGTTATAATATGCAACAATTATCAAATAATGTTATTATTCCTAATAGAAATAACTTACAATTAATGGTAGAGGATTTTGGAAGACTTATTTATAATGATGTTCAAAATAAAAACATAAAAAAAGGAAGTAGTAAAACAAAATTCTGTTTAGTTAAAAATGAAAAAGGCGAATGGGTTAATAAATTAGATAAGGATATTATTCCTAAAGCTACTAAAGATATTGCTTACAATTTTAGAATTATTATAGATGATAATGAAATAGAATTATGTAATATAAATAAAAAAAATAAAAGTATTTTACCAAAATTAACAGAATTTTTAAGTATAATCATAGATTATAATCATGAATTAGAAATTTTAAACAATACTGATAAAGAAGATAATAAGTTATTTAACGATATGAAAGCTAGAACTATCTGTATTATTATAGATTCTTCAAAATTTAAATAATTTGAGTACATAATTTAAATAATTTGTAAAATATATTAAACTATTCTAAAAATTCTAAAAAATAAAATTATGTACTCTCATATCAATATAACTAAATATACCTAAACGCCTGTTACATTTTTTCTAAGATACTCAACAATTCTATTATAGAATGCTTGAGATACTATATTGTTTTGTTGGAGTTTATCAGTATCATATACTACAGTTTTATTATAAATTTCAATATAACTACCATTATTTAGAAACATAAGAGTATTTTTATTATTATAAGTGCTATAAACACTTACTACAATTTCATAATTGATATCATTTGTAATATAAGATATTTTAGTTTTATTAGGAACAACAGGAATAATCCCTGTAATATACTGACAATCAGCAAAATTATTATTAGCACACATATTTAGATTAATTCCATTACGTAATTTAATTCCATTAATTCCTAAAAACCCTGATGTTCTAACTACACAATTAGCAATAACAATTAGCACTCCAAGCACACTAAATAATTTCATATTACAAACACTCTAAATAATATATATTATATCATCATAATCTTATATATCAATTTTTAATTCTTTATAGGCATTGTTCATAATTTTATAAACACGATCTCTATATTCTTCTATAGTTTCTTCATCTTCATATTCAATAAGATCAAGAACTTTAACTCTTATTTTGTAATCTTTTATTAAAAATAATTTTAGATAAGAATGCATTACGCTTTCACCTCTGTCTGAATTATGATTTAAAGAATCATCCTGATATTTTAATATAACAGGCATAATCGGATATTTACCTATAAAAGCACTTTTACTTGTAAATTCTGTAATATTTCCAGGAATAATAGGTGTATTACCAGAACCGGGTGCTATAAAAAGCATGTTGTCACCTTCTTCTCTATTCTCAATATAGTCTAATATTTTTTTAGAAGTCTTTCCTTTTTCTACAACAATGTTTTTAAGTTTATTATTAACAGTTTCGCTATATCCAGGTAAACTCCGTATCTTTAAAAGGACTACAGAAGTTTTATCAAATATACCAGGCATTATAAAACCGTCTGCCATTGTAGAATGATTGAAAACAGCAAGCATTTTTTTATCACTATAAAGATACTTATTATACTTAATAAGATCCTCGTCTTCTATTATAATATCCATTGAAAATCCCCATATCATTAATTTTCCAAATAATTTACGATATTGATTTATCTTAACTTCATCTTCAGTATTTTCAATACATGTAAAAATAATATACATCATTATAAATACTAAAATAACTCTAAAAGGAAATGTAATATAATGTAAAAATAACCAAAAAAAATTCATTATATTCATTTTATATTATAATGAATTTTCAATTCTTTATATGCGGTATTCATAATAGAATAAACACGGTCTTTATATTCTTCAACACTTTCTTCATTCCCACATTCAATAAGATCAAGAACTTTTATTCTCACTTTGTAATCTTTTACTAAGAAAGTTTTAAGAAAAGAACTTACATGATCTTCTCCTTTGTCAGCATTATGATTTAATGAATCGTCTTCGTATTTAATTAATATGGGCAACACAGGAAATTTACCTACAAAAGCACCTGTACTTGTAAATTCTGTAATATTTCCAGGAACTCTAGGTGTATTACCAGAACCAGGTGCTATAAATAATATATTACCTCCTATTTTTCTTTTATCAACAAAATCTATTATTTTTTGTGTAGTCTTGCCTTTTTCTATCATTACATTCTTTACTTTTTTATCAATATCATCGCATTGCCCAGGCACTATATGATTTAAAATAACAGCAGATGTTTTATCAAAAATACCAGGCATTATAATACCATCTGATATACTAGAATGATTGAAAACGGCTAACAATTTTTTATCACTATAAAGATATTTATTATATTTGATAAGATCTTTATCATCTATTATAATATCCATTGAAAACCCCCATAAAATAATTTTACCAAATAGCTTAGCATACTGATTTATCTTGACTTCATCTTCTGTATTTCTAATATAATAAAATAATATAGTTACTATTAAGTATGTTAAAAAAATTCTAAAAGGAAATGAAATATAGTGTAAATAAAGCGAGAATAATTCTAAAATATTCATTTATTAAATTTACAATATAATTCTAAAACCTATATGAACACGCTTTACTATTTTTTTCTAATATAAGCTTTAAAAATAATGTAACATAATAAAAAACCGGCAACAACATTACACGAATTTTTTAGACAATTAGGTGCTTTCATTTCTAATTCTAGGATACATTTTTTTGTATTTATAAGAAAGCCCTTTAATAATAATATAAGCTCCTATAAATCCAGCAAAGAATTTCATATATTTTATCATTTTTATCTATTTTTGAATAAAGAATTTAAATTTTTCAAAATAAATTCACGTATTTCAATGATACATAAATTTTTTTTATTGTATTATTTAGTTTTTTATATATCGTGTCATTATTATAGTCAATAAATATGAAGGAATTATAGTAAACTGTAGTATCAATTGTAGCCATTTAAGATTTTTCTAATAAAAGATAATTTTTTATAATATTTATATATAATCAAATTTTTAACATATTAGTAATATTAAAGAACATATTAGGAACTTATATCTTATTAGAAAGACCACTTAGAGTAGTTAATAGCTAATAATTTATATTATTTATAAAATATATTAAACAATTCTAAAAATTTATAAAAATAAATATTATACACTATTGCTAATCTTTGTAACCAAATTTTAAGTAGAATCTTGTTGTGCTAAACATAACATAATATTACCAAGTGAAGCAATATTATATCTTAAAATAATAGGATAAGAATTTTTAAGATATATTTCAACCATATTAGAAAGATTAGTACATTTAGTAAATATAGATAAATATTTAAGACTAAAAATACCTTGAATAATTTCATGATCTCTTACATCACTGTCTATTGTTTCATCTGTATTATTATTACCCTTTTTAATACTAATATTCTGTGATTTTTCAGTCCCCATAATAGTTTCCTGCTCACAGAAATCAGATTTACAGCTTAGAATTAGTTTATCACCTATATTACGGAATTCAATAAACTCAGCAAGATTATGCATGTCTCTGATAATCTTTTGTAAATATGATGAAGGCATATTAATGATAGTATGGAAATCAACGGGTGGTATTTCAATATTTAATACATCAATATCAAGCATTGATAGTTTATAATTTGTCTTGAAATTCTTTTCATTATTATCAATAGTTATACCAATAGAATTAGGATCATCTTTGAGTACATATAGTGATAGAATATCATTATTAGTAATAGTTTTAATAAGAGTATGAAGACGTAGCATATTAATCCCTACATAAATTTTTTTCTCACAATAGAAATGCTCAAATTTATCCGCATCTAGTTTTAAATGGATTAGAACAATATGTGTATTATCCATAGCAACAATTTTAATACCAGTTTCATCAATCTCTAAATTAACATCCATTAAAATTTCTTTTAAAGCATCAACGACTTGTTTAAAAGTAGATGCCTGAACAGTTTTTATATTAAGCAAATAAGCACTGTTATCCATTTTTAATTCTTTATTATTATTTTAATAAACTCCTGTCCTTAAATAGCTTTTTATTAAATTTTTACATTTTATTAACTTTTTGGTGCTATATTACTAAATTTAATATTATTATTATTACTTCTTCTAAATAAATAATATAAATCATATATGATATTAGAAAAACTATTATTATTTACAGGCATAATAAAATTAATAGTTGTATTTGATTCAAGTATTTCCGTTTAAAAGCTCTTGAATATTACAAATAATTTTTTCTATTATTTTATATTCATTAGAATTATAATAAATTATAAATTTGAAAACAATTATTAATATTACAAGATTTATTATAATAGAAACACCATTATAAAATCCAATATTAGAAAAACTATTTTCAAGATTATAATTATCAATATTTATTAAATTTTTTAATATATCTTTTAATTCGTTTATACTATCATTATCCAAAATATCAGGAAATAACAAAATTAAATCTTTAAAAACAGTATCTATATCTTCTATTATTTGTGTAGGTCTTGTTTTTTTAGGTAATAAATCTCTAAGACTAATTAATTCAGATTCTATATCTGTTTTAATAATAAAATTATATATTTTATTAGTAATATCAATATCAGCTTGATTTATTCTTATCATATATTTGAAAAATCCTAATATTAAACATTTAGCTTTTTTAACATCGTCTGATTGAGTAGTTTCTATATTATCTGTTATATTTACTTCAATACTACTATTAATATTAAAAATACCTTGAGTATTTTTAGTTAAAGTAATATTTTTAAATAAATTAAAAAATTCATTATATTTATCATCATTTTCTTTTATATATAAAACTTTACTTTTTATATATTCATCTAATGTTAATATGTTTTCATATTTTTTATAAATATTATTATAAATAATATCAATAAAAAACCCTTTATATAATCCTAAATATATAATAATAGCAATAATAAAACTTATTAATATTATTAAAGATAAATTATTATTGTATAAATATATTATAAAAGTTGTTCCTTTTGTTATATCATAACATTCATTTATAGGATTATAGGTAGATAATAATAAAGTTATTATAGAGCCCATTAATATAATAATAATTATAATTAATATTAGTTTTGCTATTATAATATATAATAAAAATTGAATTAATATAAGGAAATATTTTTCATTATTATATATTATATTATCAGTATCATTATTAGTAATATTATTATCATATAAAAATATTAAAGGATTTAAATAATAATATAATGAACCGTCTTTTTCTTTTTTTTTCTCTTCGTCTTTAAAACATTTAATATAATTTAAAATACCATAATAATAATCATTTTTTATATTTTCAGATAATAAATCTTCTGAAATATTATACATCATTGTATAATAAATATATACAATAAAATTATATAATGAAAATATAAATATAATTATATATACAAATATTATTACATATATTATAAAAACTATTATTTTATATAATGTTATATTTACATTATCTATAATATTTATTTTTTTAGTATCTATAATTTTTTGACTTTCTTTTGACATTAATATCTCTTATTACAATATAAAAATAATTTTATTTTAAGACAGAATCTTAATCTTATTTACAATCTATACTAACCATCTTTTTCATAAATAAAATTTTTGGATTAAAAAAATTTTTTAATATTTCACTTGCTTTAATGTTATCTTCTTTATTAAAAACTAATATATATATATATAGTGATATTAAAACAATATATATTGATAATGAAAAAACATGTAATAATGATGTATAATTAAAATTTTTTTTTCTTTTATTTATATAATAAATTGCATCATCTAATTTATCAGCAATATTGTGATAATCTTTTAAAATTTTATTTATATCTTCATCATTTAAAGAAATATTAAATTTTTTAGAAATATTATCAATATAACTTTTGCCCTCATCTATTATAAGTTGTGGTAGTATATATGTAATATTAAATTTCATATTATCATATATATATATATTATCATAACCTAAATCTTTAGTGATAAATTCGCAAGAAGCTATCGTTTGATTATCATAATTTATATAATTTTTATAAAACATAATTGATACTAAAATTTTTAATATATTATCATTATCAGTATCACTATCATTACAAAGAATACTATCATATTCATTATTTTTAAAAAAATTATTTATAAAAATTTCTTTATTTTGCTCATATGAAATACTATTAATAGAATCCTCATTTTTTAAATTATTATAAAAACAATTTATAAATTTCATACATATATTATCGATAATTAAAGAATCTATTTCTTTTTTTTTTATATTAATTTCATTATTATTTTTAAAAGTATAATAACCAATTATTATTATATTTAGTAATATTATAACAAAATATATGCTAAATATATATATATTATTTTCTGTACTTAAATAAATTGAATTATCATTATCATTATAATTATCATTATTATTTATAATTAAAATAAAATACGCGATTAAACAACATAAAAGAATATATATAGAAAATATAGCTATATCAATATTATATATATGTATATTATTATTTATATCCTCTTTATTTAATTTTTTTGATATAGGCTTAAAATAATTATCATAATATATACCTATATTAGTACTTAATAATATAATATTGACAATAGTCAGTATAATTATTGTCAATATTACAGAGTTATCTAAAAAAAATTTATAATAATAATCCATTTTTAGTACTATTTAATATCTATAATTATTAAGATATTATATTATAACGCTTTAATTATCCATAATAATAAGAATATTACTACCGGATAACTTAATCTTAATAGGAACTCGTTAGTATCGGTTAAGATATTCTCATTTAAATATTTAGAAATATAGAAAGATCCTATTTTATCTAGCGCAATAGCTAATAATATAACTAATGAGAATATAGCTAGTTTAATTACTTCTGGGCGTTTCATTGTCATTTTATCCCAGAAAGAATATTCATAACCACCATATCTTTTTTTAGGATTTAATTGTTGTGATTCAATATGAGCATTCTGCATACCTTGAGCTTGTTGTGTCATTGATTGAACAGCCTGTTGTGCCATTGCTGCCTGTTGAGCTAATGCTGCTTGTTGATTCTGTTGAATAGCTTGTTGATTCTGCTGAACTTGTTGTGTATGAGAAGCTTTAGCAGGTTTATCATATTGTTCCGTATCTTCTTCATCAAAACTATTACCATATACTAAATTTAATTCAGTCATATTCTATTATTAGATAATATTAAAATGATAAAATTTTAATCTCTTTATTATAACAGATAATATGAATAATTTATTTAAAGGTATTGATAATATGACTTTATTAAGTTATATTACTTTAGTTTTATCAATAGCCATATTTTTATCAATAATATTTGGGTGCACTTATAAAAAACGTTTTGAACGCTTTGAAAATAAAGAAACTAAAGAAACTAAAGAAACTAAAGAAACTAAAGAAACGGAAGAAACAAAAAAAAAAGAATTTGATTTAACCGAAGATGAAAAAGCTTTATTAGAAGGATTACAAAATGGTACTATTAATGAAGATAAATTAGAAACATTTATTAGCGAAGAGAAAGTTACAAAAAAATCTGTTGAAAAATTAATTGATCATATTCAAAATAAAGTGAAAGAACAATTTAAAGATAAAGCTAAAAAATAAATTTAATTATCATCATCTTCTTCATCATTTGAATATTCTTCTTCATCATTTGAATATTCTTCTTCTTCTTTAATACTATATTCTAATTCTTTCTTTTTATATATGTCTATGTTATCTCTTGATAATTCAGCATCTTCTTCATCTGATTCATCTTCATCAACATTATACCTATAATCTATAAAATCCATATTATATAAAGGATTTAACACCGATGATTTAAACATATTATTTTGTTTAGGTTCATAATAATAAACAGCAAATACTATATTATGATTGACGCCTTTAAAATCATATAATTCACCTGTATCAACTTCAAAACGAAAAGTTAACCTAGGTAATTTACCAATAGGATGAAATTCACGTAAAGGAATTTTAGTAATAACAACCTTTTCATCATTAAATCCAAAACTGTTAATTCTGAATTTAGCTAATCCCATATTATATTTAGAGTATGATAATGAACGATATAAATGTTCTTCTATTTCAGGACATCTTAAAACAATATAATTATATCCCATAAAATATACTATTCCAGGCGATATAATATGATGAGCATTTAATAAATTGTTATTAACACTATGAAACATTCTTTTAAATTTTGAAGTTTCAAAGTTTTCAGATTTATAAATATCAATAAATCTATAACGCATATTTTCTTCTGTTTTTAATTTTTCATCAGCATCTAATAGTAAATTAAATCCTAAAATATTATAAATAGTTGAACGCTCCATATCTAATACAAATGCTTTTGATATAGATATAAATTCTATTAAATTACTTTGTTCAGATGGAATAGTATATGCTTTCACTAATAAATCATCTCCTGTTCTTGCTAAAATATTATTAATAGTAGTTACAAAATTTTGAAATGTATAATCACCCGGGGGTATTTCTATCATTTTAAATAAATCAGTATATGGAATATCATTATCTTCAATGTCTTTTACAATTTCTGTAAATCCTTCAACAATATATTTATCATTTTTATCAGCAATATAATAATATAATTTATTATTAACATAATCAATATTATACATTGTACGAGGAATACTAGCGTCAATTACTTCAAGTCCTATAACATTTTTAAAAGGAACCGAGAAATCAATACTATAATAATTAGGATTTTTATATTTTATTCTATTACGATCATTACTATCAACTAAAAAGGTATAACTTTGTTTAATACTATGTGACTTTAAATAGTTAATGTCCTCAATAGACATATTTTATATTCTAATTATAGAGTAAATAAAAAGAAACTTTATATCATGAATAATATAATAATATATTAATATTATTATTAATAATATAGAAAGAACGTTGTATTTAAGTAGAAGCAAAAAATCAGGTACATTACACGATGTACCATAACCAAAATTTACACGTTTTGAAATAAGCGAACCTTGAAGTATATGAAATAAAATTTTATAATTTTTTATAAAGTTTTGTACCATTTTAAATCTTCAAGGGTGTAAATAATTTAATATATTACAAACTAAAATTGCTGAAAGAGATAATATTATAAATACACCAGTAAATATAAGTAATAATATAAATAAATTAGAAATATATACTCATATATATGATATTATTAATTTATCAGAATTAAAATTTAATAATGCTTATATAAATAATTTTGATGATTCATTATTATCCGTAGATGACAATTGTATATATGTCAATATTTCTATATAATTTATATTCTACCATTATAGTAAAATGATAAAATATTTAATATTATTTTTGATTATTCTAGTATTATTATTATATTTTATGTTTCATTTCAACATAATTAAGATACCATTCTATGATAATATTGAAAAATTTGAGACAGATAGTTGTTATGTCAAACAACAAGGTAATTTAGATGTTAATATGAAACAATGTAAAATATATTATGCTGACAATAGAGATACATGTGATTCATATCCAGAATTATATAAATTGACAATATTACAATTAGATATATTATTAACATTGACAGGTGGTAATAGTTTTGTTCAATATAATGGTAATAATTATGATGTAGCTTTAATAAATAAAGTTAAAGAAGATAAATTAAAAAATAATATAAATGATGGTTGTGGATTTACACCAGATGGTTTATATGAAATAGAAGGTTCTATAGCCTCTGATGGAAATGTAAGTGAATTTACTTATGAAGGTAAAAGACAATTTGGATGTTTTTTACCTTTAAAAACAAGTGATATTAGTGATGGTAATATTAAAGATACTGTTATAAATAAATACGGAAATGTAAATAAAGCTTGTATTGATGATACTAATAAAACACCTGTAACAAATATAAATTGTGTAGGTACTAGTTGTCCTGAAACAAATGATTTTCACGTAATAACAAATTTTGATAATATTGAAAATACTTATAATAATGGTATGAAAAATGGTGATATATTTTTGAAAATATATGATAGAAGTAGTGTAAGTTTTGTAAAATATAATAATACAACAAATAATTTAATAACTATTCCAAATAACTCTAGAGATGTTAAATCTAAATTTGACAGCTTATATGAAATTCAATATATAAATCCTACACCAAATACTTCAAAATATCCTAGATATACTATAACAGATAATAATACAATTTATCCAGATGGCACAACATTTAATGTAATTGCGTCTTCTGGAGAAAATGTATATAAAATTTTTGATAATGATAATACATCAATAGGTTGGCATACAACATCTAGTAGAATTACAGAATATGTATTAGGATATCCTGGAGAATTTTTAAAATTTGATTTAGGAGAAAATATAGTACTTAAAAATTTTACTTTACATCCAAATACTGATAATATAAATAAAAGTCCTAAAAATTTTAGAATATATGCAACAAATAATGGTACTAGCTATAATAATTTAAAGAAATCCGATATTACTATAACAGATAATGGTGTTACAAATAAAGATCCTGAAATAATTACAAATACTGATTATAATTATTATGAATTTACAAATGTTAGCACTAATAATTCAATAAAATTTTTACAAGATACTGAATGTGATATTCTTATTGTTGGAGGAGGTGGTGCTGGAACAACAGGAAAAGGCGGTGGTAGTTCAGGAGGCGTCTTATATTATAAAAATGTTATAATGGCAGCAGATACATATACTATAACAGTTGGTTCAGGAGGAAAATCAAATGGTGCTAATGGTACTTCTTCTAAAATTATAAATTCTAGATCAGTTAAATACGGAGAAGCTGTAGGTGGCAATGCTTCTACAACAGCTTCAGGTGCTTCTGGATCTGGAACAAATAGTCTATTACCGAGTGGTATAACAGGAACTTTAATACATAATGAAATAGCAAAAGCAGGAGGGAATGATATAAATAGTATTGAATATACATTTGATAATATAATAGCGGTTGGAGCAACTGCTACACAAGTATTCACAAATATATTAAAAGTTAAAGGATATGGAGGAGGAGGTCCTGTAGATGAAAGTCCAAAATATTACTATTATGCTTTTAGAAATATAGGTGCTAATAATTCTATAACATTTTTACAAAATACTGTATGTGATGTTTTAATTGTAGGTGGAGGTGGAGGTGGCGGCGGTAGACATGGTGCTGGAGGAGGTGCCGGTGGTTTGATTTATATACAAGGTAAAAATATATCAAGAGGTACTTATAATATTATTATTGGACAAGGCGGTAAAGGTGGTGTACCTAATCGATCTGGAAATAATGGCGGTAATTCTAGTGTTTTTGGTTTAGAAGCTATTGGAGGAGGAGGTGGGGCATATTGGCAATCATCTCCTACTAGTGGTGGTTCTGGTGGAGGAGGTATAAGATCTGGGGGAAATGGAACAAATGGTCAAGGTAATAATGGTGGAAGAGGTATTGGTGGATATCCTTATAATTGGGGAGGAGGAGGAGGCGCTGGTGAAGTAGGTGGAAATGGTACTAATAATGCATGTGGGAAAGGAGGAAATGGTCGTGAGATATCTATAACTGGAATAAATACATGGTATGCTGGAGGAGGAGGCGGTGGTTCGCATGATCCACGTGGATCAAGAGGAATGGGGGGATTAGGAGGAGGCGGTGCTGGAGGAGAACCAGGTAGAAATAATCGTGGTATCAATGGAATAAATGGATTAGGTGGTGGAGGTGGAGGAGCTTCAACAAACTGGAGTGGAAATAGTTCAGGTGGCGATGGTGGGTCAGGTATTGTAATAATTCGTGTAATGATAACATCATCTATTATAAGTTCTGGTGGTGGCGGAGGGGCTCAAGAAAATGGTTTAATACCCAGTAATACATCTAAACCAGACGGAGGTAATGGAATATTAATAAATATAACAAGTGTTAATAGAGGATATGCCGGGGGAGGAGGTGGTTTTAATAAAAATTCTTCTTTAAATGGAATTTCACCAAGTAATAGTATATATGGTAATGGTGGCAATTCATTATTAAATTCATTTGGAAATGGAAATAATGGAATTGTAATTATTAGATGGAAAAAATCTATCAATAGTATGATTGATTGGAATCAAATATATCAACATTCTCCTGGTTTTGTAGTTTCCGAGACATCATATAATCGCACATTAACAAATACAACATCATATAGATATTATGCGATGGTTGTTAAAGATAATTGGATTTCAGGTGGTAATACACAGGGATGTTCAATATCTGAACTTGAATTATATGGTTATGAACAATCAGTAGGTACTACTGTAAATATAGAACCCCCTGCTATTTATGCAACACCTACAAGTACAACCAAAGAAGCATATTTATTTACATTTGATAAAAATAATAAAATAAAAGAAGTTGATAAAAATAATGTTGCTAATTTCTCTTTAAAAGATAATTTCAAGATTAATTCAAAAGATATATCTGATAAATTATTAAATAGTGCTAATAATACACCTGCATATGGTAGAATAAGTAGAATAATATCACAATATATTAATAGTAAAAATAATGATAATATGACTCTTAATTTAAGTGAAATTGATGCTAAAATTGTAGAATATAATGCTGATAGTGCTAATTTAGGTACTAATATTCCAACCTCATTATCTAGACATAAACAAGCTATATTTAATGATATTAATATTTCAGGGCTTACATTTCAAAGATATGATGATTACACAAAATTATATAATGGCAAGTTTTATATGTCAAATGACGATAATATATATATAAAATTATAATTTATTATAATAGAACAAATGCAAGATAAGTGTTCTTTAGATAGTTTAAGTAATAAATATGTATCTATTTATATTGTACTATTATTATTGACATTATTATTTACAACAATGTATTATTATCACATTATATTGCCAAAAATAAATAAATCACATGAATCATCTAAACCGAAGATGATTTAGTATTATATCCAAATGTAAAACCTGTATTTTTATATTTTTTTAATCCAGATTTTATAATAAACCCTGAATTATTAATTATATATTTTGTAATTATATTAGTATCATAAGGAAATGTATATATTTTAAAAAGTTTATTTAAATTATATAATAAAATAGTTTTAAATACAATATAACAATATAAATTTGATTTTTCATTCCATATACCATCTTTATAAGTTGATTGTAAATGTAATATGGTTTTTGAATTCTTTACAGAATGTTCTATCTCTTCTTTTATTATTTTATTAACAGACATTTTTTTATATAATGATACAAATATGCTATTATAAATTATAGCCCATAACTCAATAACAGCTTCATTTGGAATTAAATAGCAGTCATTTGATATATTAAAATGTTTTTTTAAATCCGTTATATTTTTATTAGTCCAATTATCATTTTGTATATTCTTAACATGATGTAAAATTTCGTGAATCATTACTTTTTCATGTTCTTCTTTTCTAATTATAAAAATATCATCTTTATTAATATATGTATATGCACTATTAATATGTTTGGATTCTAAAATTCTTTTTTTGGGTAATGTTTTTTTCATATTAGAATATATTAAATACATTTCAAAATGTTTTTTTATATTATATATATCAATAATAATTTCACATCGTTTTAATGATTCTTTTATAAAATCTATATCTATATTTCTTTTATAAATTACTCGTAAAGTAATATTTTTAGATTTAAAAATAATCATTTTATTTGGTGTATTAAAATATTTAAGTATAAAATCGTATGAAATAGTTCTACCATTAGTTTCTTTAAATTCATTTATCAAACTTTCATTAAGAGATTGTGGAACTAAATCATATTTAATCATATTTATAGAATATGATTTATCATATTTTTCTTTAGTATTTTTATATAATGATGATAAAGATACTTTTTTTTTCATATTCTATAATATACCTATTATATTTTATGTGAATTTCTTAGATTTTTTCTAAATTGTAAAAAATTGTTTACATTCTTTTATAATATTATTTATATACTTTTTGTTTTTTAGATTAACAATTATATCAATAAGAGAATCATAACGTCTTTTATAAATATATTTAATATTGCTATCTTCTTCTATAATATATTTATTATTCCATTCTATTGATTTTGTAATAAAAATATTACATACAGTAGCTTTAATATCATTTATTAAATTAATATTATTTTTTTCTTTTTTCCATTCATTTTCATTATAATATTCCCATTTATTATCACCAATATACCTGTATTTATCTTTTAATAATGTATAAATAACTAATGCTATTTCCATATGACTTTCATAAGTAATACAATTATTTATTAAAACATCTATATCGTTATTAATATTGTTAATTGTATTCATTATACATATATTATAATAATATTTATTTATATAATATAAAGAGATATTAGTATCATATGGCTGATATAAATAGTCTATTAGGTAATCTATTAAAAAAAATGGAAACAGTTTTAAAAAACAGTGGCATAGTAACGATATCAGGTACAATTAAAGAAATTAATACTATATTAGATCATAAAAGATGTATATTTTTGACATTAGATCAATATAAAAAAAAAGTACATATTAATAATAAAATATATACAAATGTATCAATTGTAAAAGATGTTAAAAAACATATTATTGATCATATAAAATCTGTTGCTGCTAGTTGTCCATATAATAAAGTACCTCGCCCTATATATGTAATGATTTCTAAAAAATTAGAATACGATGAAAAAGATTCATTAGTTTTTGGAAATTGTAATAAAGAGATTGGTGCATATTCTAATGGAGAAATATCATATAGCTATATAGAAAAAATAGATAAAGACAAACAAGAACGTATCAAGGTTTTGATGCAAAATGTTTCTATAAGAAAGATGATAAATATTCTCGCGATGAAATGGAACAATATAAATTTATATATGAAAATATTAATCAAGATATAGATAAATTAAAATCATCATCTCTATCATCTTATAAATTTATAGGAAATTATGAAGTTATAATATCCATACCAAATTTGACAAATGATATGAAATTTTTTACATCTTATTATGATTTTTATAAACAAAATATGTTTTATAATTTAATTGTAAATAATAACGAATTTTTAAATATAATAAAAATTGATAAAAAAATTCCAGATATATTTAAAAAAATATTAAAAAACCCTGTTCAATATAATAAATTTGTTGATTTTTATAATAAATTAAGTATTAAAGAATATCCATTAAAGAACGATTTATTATCAGTGTGTTATGATTTAGGATGTTCTTCAGATAAAGGAGAAGATTTTCAACAAATGGTACCTATAGTATCTGATACATATGATGATAAACTAAATAATGCAAAAGGGAAGGCGCCATATTTTCCTACAAAATGCCTAAGAACATTAGATTATAAAAAGAATATGATTGATTATAATAGTAAAGAATATAAAGAAGGACTAAAAGAAAAATTATTAGAAGGAGTAAAAAATTATAAAGAAAATTTAGAAAGAATTAAAAGGGGTGAAGAACCAAAAGAACAATCTGGTGATAATATAATTGATGTTTTAAAAAATGCTTCTTTTACTTTTAGAAATGAAAAATATAATAATAAAGATAATGAAGATTATTCAGAAGATTATAACAGAAAAATATTGTCTGAATTAGCATTTAGATATAATACTGTTCCTGGTATTCAGGAAATTGTTTTTTCAGTATTTAAAATAAACGATTCTTTTACTGAAATAAATGATATAACATCTATTATGCCATGGGGTAATATATTATTAGAAGAAGGGATGGTTTTACCAGAAGGCGATGAATTTGATATTGATAACAATAGTATTAAATCATTTAATAAACAATATGAAATTAAAATATATAATAATAAATTATGTCTTTTAAAAAATAAAAGTCTTATTAAAAAAATATTTGATAATGATTTTTCATTATATACTAAAAGGATTTTAATTATTGATAATGGGATGTTATCTATATATGGAAATGATAGTCAAGAAAATAAAGCCAATAGATTTAATATAAAAATTATTACAAATGAAAATTATATAGCCCCAATATCATTAATTTTAGAAAACGATGGTGTAATAAACATATATGATAATGGTTTTAATATTGTTGGAAGAATATAAAAAATGACATATTATTTGTATAATATTTATATAATGGATATTTATTCATCAGATGAAGATATTAAAGAACAAATAAAAGAATTTACAATTACTGATAAAATAATTGATAAAAAAGATGATAATACTATATTATGTAAAATAAATTTTATGGATATTGTATCATATACTAGTTCATGGTGTTATAATAGAAAAATTTATGAAGAAAAAGTAAATGAATTATATGACGAATTGCAATATTTTTATGATATTCCTTATATACTACATGGTATATATGATGATATGAAAGAAACAAAAAAAATTTTAATTATAGATGGACAACATAGAATAAATGCTATAAATAAATTTATAGTAAAAAAAAATATTGAAATATCGCAAAATACATATGTATGGATTTGGCTTTATAAAATAGATAATAGTGAAACTACAAATGTTGATAAGGCTATTTCTATATTTAGAAAAATTAATAATAATAGACTTTTAGAAGATGAAGATTTGCCTGATGAATTTATGATATGTATTATAAATGAATTATGTAAAATTCCTCTATTTAAGAAATGTATAGGACAGAAAGTCAGTAATAATACTTGTAGGTCTCCTATGATACATAAGAAAGAACTTAATGAGGCTCTAAATGTCTATAAAAAAGAATTACATAATAAACGCATTGATATGATAATTAAACATATTGTTCAAATAAATGATATTATTGCTGAAAAGACTTTTGATGAACTATATGAACCTCGTTATAGAAAAATAGAGGCAAAACGTTATGAAAAGGCTAAAGAATTAGGTTTTTATCTTAACCTTAAAAACTCCAAATATTCTATATTACAATGGATTAAAGAGATCTTATAG
>Ga0222715_10000526_pt1 | contig 38036 bp, 21 predicted proteins | sample C33_9DmetaG_FD_165056 | JGI IMG/M metagenome (GOLD analysis project Ga0222715, IMG submission 165056) | Estuarine water microbial communities from San Francisco Bay, California, United States - C33_9D | ecosystem: Environmental > Aquatic > Marine > Unclassified | place: USA: California...
AAGAAACAAGTGAAATTGATGAAGTAAAAGCTGAATTAGAAGAAGCTATTTCTACAATCAAAGAACTTAAATCTACAATCAATGAAGTTAACTTGCTTAACGCAAAACTTCTTTACACAAACAAACTGTTCCGTTCTTATGATTTAAACAACGAACAAAAAATGAAAGTTGTTGAGACATTAGACAGAACAGGTAACGTAAGAGAAGTTAAACTTGTTTACTCTACATTAGCAGAGTCATTCAAATTTAACGGAACTGCAAAAAAACAAAAACAAACTGCTAAATTAACTGAATCATTTGCATCTAAGCCTGTTGCTTCAACTGCTCCTAAAAAGGAAGTAATTGCTGAATCAACTAACGCTATTGCTGATAGATTTAAGAAATTGGCAAACATTAAGTAACTAACAAAAAATTATTAAGGAGAGATAAAAATGGCAAATTTTGATTTATCTAAACTTATGGAAGGAAAGAACCCACAACAAGTAATGTTGGCTGAAACACGTCAACTACAATCTAAGTGGGAACAAACTGGACTTCTTGAAGGTTTAAAAGAAAGAGAACAATCGCAAATCGCGGTTCTTCTCGAAAACCAAGCAAAACAATTGCTTGATGAGTCAACAGCTACCGGTACTTCTGCAGGTTCAGAAGAGTGGTCAGGTGTTGCACTTCCTTTGGTAAGAAGAATCTTTGGTGAAATCGCATCTAAAGAATTCGTTTCGGTACAACCGATGAACTTACCTTCAGGACTTATATTTTATTTAGATTTCAAATATGGAACTGCAACTGGTGGAAAATCTACTGGAGCTGCTGGTTCTTTATTTGGTGGTACTGGTGGAGCTACTCCAGCAGCTGGTTTTGGTCAAACTCAAGCAGCTGAAAATGGTCTTTATGGTGATGGTGCTTACGGGTACACAGTAAATGAAGTAGCTGCAGCTAACAAAGCAGTTGTATCATGGACTTCAGCTTCTTTAGCTGATGTATCTTATGATTCATCACTTTCTGCTTCAATCGCAGCTGGTGAATTAGCAAAAGTAACTGTTGCTTTATCTAATTTAACTAATCCTGATTTAGATTCAGTACGTTCTTTCAGAATCGCTGATGCAGCTATTTCTGATTACTACCCAGCTCACACTTCAGAAGATGGAACTAACGTAACATTTATCGTTAAAGCTTCTGGTGTTGCTAGCCCTGGAACAATTGATAACATCTATTACTCAAAACAACCAACTGATATTACAAGAGGTGATTTTGAAGATGCTTCTCCATCTGAACCAGCAACTGATTTAGGTATTCCTGAAGTTGACCTTGAATTGAAGTCTGAAGCAATCGTTGCTAAGACAAGAAAATTAAAGGCAGTATGGACTCCTGAACTTGCTCAAGATTTAAATGCTTACCATTCAATTGATGCTGAAGCAGAATTAACTTCAATGTTATCAGAGTACATCTCTTTAGAGATTGACCTTGAAATCCTTGATATGTTAAAAGCTAACGCTTTAACAACTGAGTACTGGTCAGTAACTTTAGGTGAAGAGTATAACTCAACTGCAGGTACTTGGGGTAACTCAGGTGCAGCAGCAGCTTATACTAAGAACTCTTGGTTCCAGACTCTTGGTGCGAAACTTAACAAAGTTTCTAACAAGATTCACCAATTGACTCTTAGAGGTGGTGCTAACTTTATCGTTGCATCTCCAGATGTTTGTACTATTTTAGAATCAATCCCAGGATTTACAGTTTCTGCTGATAAAGATGCTTCATCTTTCGCAGCTGGTGTAACTACTGTTGGTTCTCTATCAAACAGATATACTGTGTACAAAAACCCTTACATGACTTCAAACGAAATCTTGTTAGGATTTAAAGGTTCTAACTTCCTTGAAACAGGAGCAGTTTACGCACCTTATGTACCATTAATCATGACTCCACTTGTATATGACCCAACTAACTTCACTCCAAGAAGAGGTGTGATGACTAGATACGCTAAGAAAATGGTAAGACCAGAATTCTATGGTAAAATCTATGTTAAAGATTTAGCTAACCTATAATCGTTAATTAAATTTTAGTTAATAGGTCATTACATAGTGATGATAAAAATAAGAGGGATTCCGTAAGGTTTCCCTCTTTTTTATTACAAATCATATATTTATATTAAATAATATAGGAGAAACTAAATTATGATAGATTTATCTTTAGAACATTTCGAGAGCTGGGTAGCTCATTCTGGAAACGCAGCTGATGTAGCAGCAGGAAAATATGGTGTCATCATTGTAAATGAAAATGGAGATGAATTTGTACCAGCGCTTATATCAGAAGCTGCTTTTAGTAATTACCATTTAGTAGAAACTGGCGATCCAGAAAATGAATGGGTAATTGAAGCTAATAAAGGATTATCAAGCGCAAGACCTTATGTTTCACTAAAAGTATAATACTATACTCTCCTTTTTAACAATCTTATATTTATAGTAGTATAAATGTATAAGTTAAGGAGAGTAATATATGTCTCAAGCAAGAATTTGGACAGGAACATCAACATTTACTTCTGGTTCATCAACCCCATTTGGAATTTATGATGGAGATTCATCTTTCCAATCAGATGCACCTAAAGTTGCTTCTTGGTGTGCGAAAAGATTAGGTTATCCTATAATTGATATCGAATTACAAGGAGATAACTTCTTTGCAGTATTTGAAGAAGCTGTTTCTGAATATTCTGCACAAGTAAATCAATTTAACATTAGAAACAACCTTGGTTCTTTAGAAGGACAACCAACAGGTTCAAATTACACCCATAAATCAGTATTAGGTTCAGAATTAAACAATGTTATCACTATCGGTGAGGGTTATGGTACTCTTGCAAACGTTGGTGGTAGAACTGATATTAAAAAAGGTAAAATTACTGTAAATGCAGCAACTCAATCATATGATTTACAAACTTTATGGGCAGATGTAAGTGAAAGTGGTGAAAGAATTGATGTAACCAAAGTATTTTACGAAGCAACTCCTGCAATTAACAGATTCTTTGACCCTTATTCAGTAAGTGGACAAGGGACACTTAACTTAATTGATGAATTTGGGTTTGGTTCATTCTCACCAGCGGCACAATTTATTATGATGCCAATCTATGAGGATGCTTTAAGAATTCAACAGATAGAATTCAACGACCAATTCAGAAAATCAGCACATACATTTAATATTGTAAATAATAAGATACAAATATTCCCAAATCCAACATCAACATACAATCTTTGGTTTGAATATCAAGTTAAAAAAGATTTTAGAGAAAATTCTACTGTTATAACTCCAAATGTAGTATCAGATTACTCAAACATTGGATATAACTTTGCAGAATATACTAATATCAACGATGTTGGTAAACAATGGATTAGAAAATATACACTCGCTTTGGCAAAAGAGATGTTAGGAGCAATCAGAGAGAAGTACAACACCGTACCAATCCCTGGTTCAGAGGTTTCTTTAGATGGTGCAGCACTCAGAGCTGAAGCACAGACAGAAAAAGATAACTTAATTGAACAATTAAGAGAAAATCTTAACGAAGTTAGTAAGAAACAGAGAATGGAGAACGAATCTAATATGGTTGACCAACAACAAAAAATCATACAGAAAGTTCCCCTTAACATTTATATAGGATAAAACGATGCCAAAGTTTTTCAACGCAAAAGATTTGGATTTTATCAAAACCATCGCAGAAGAGGTTGTTGATTATGTGGTAGAACAAGCAGTTGTTCTATTCAAAGTATCAGTTGGTGAAACAAAAACCAATCTGTATGGAGAATCTTTGGGTAAAGTTTGGAGAGCACCTTCTACTTTGATGGCAATTGTAGATAGAGAGCCAATAAATGTTGTATATGAAGGATTTGGTGCAGACCAACAAGGTGTAGTTGAATTTAGGTTTAATAGACAGAGATTAAGAGATGAATCTTACGCAGTACCAAAGGTTAGAGATATAAATGGTACTCTGATACCAACTGAAGCAATTCAGAACCTTACAGTAGGTTATCCTGAGATTGGTGATGTTATTTTATATGATTCAATTTATTATGAAATTGATAATGTAAGAGAACCACAATGGATTGGTGGTGCACCTGAAATATATGACCAAGAAAATTCTACATTTGAAGATGCAAATAACACTTTAATAGCTGTTTGTCATATGGTAAGAAGAAGTCAAGTACAAATAGAGGATAGGACAGTATAATGGCAGTTGACCCGCTAAAAAACATTCCCATCAATCGTGGTGAGGAGATTAAGAGAGAACCTATTGAAATAGGTAAGGGTGTAAAACTCTATGATGTTGATTTAGCAATCGCTGAACACATGATAGATACTGTTGTCCCATCTGTTGAGGCATTTAAGGAAAAAATTAAAGTACCTGTAATGTATGGTAACCCAGAAAGATGGGCAGCGGTACAAAAACAAGGATATTTGCGAGATAAAAGAGGTCAATTACAGATTCCTCTTATAATGTTTAAGAGAAACTCAATTGCGAGAGATGAATCAATGGGAAATACTATGAATCGTCATGTTTCATACCCAACTGTTACCAAATTCTCAAAAAAACACAAATACGATAGATTTTCAGCAATAACTGGTACAACAAGACCGGTAGAACAATACGATATTGTAATACCTGATTATGTATCAATCACTTACGAGGTAATGATATGGACTGATTTTACAGAACATATGAATAAAATCGTTGAAGCATTTCAATATGCAACAGATGAATATTGGGGAGATAAAAGTGGATTCAAATTCAGAGTTCGTATAGATAACTTTGATAATACCACCGAAGTTGGTGAAGGTTCTCAAAGAATTGTAAGAACTACCTTTACAATGGTAGTAAATGCATATCTTTTACCAGAACAATTTGATAATCGTTCAACTCATAAGAAATCATTCTCTGCAAAAAAAGTTGTTTGGGGATTGGAATGGGATTTAACTGGTGGAACTGGTGCAAGTACCAATTCTCAAGTAAAACAAAAAATGTACAACGAATATTCTGATATAATTGATTTTATGTCTATTCGTGGTTCACAAGAAGCAACATTTGTAGATGCAGATACAATCAAACTTACAAATGTTAAAACTCCTAAGTTACCTGCAGAACTTGCAGATTCATTTAATGAAAATGATAGGTTTAGAGTGTATATTAATGGTGTTTATATACCACCAGCAAAATATTCCTACACAAGTTCTTATGTAGATAACGAAATAGTATTTAATTTTAACACAGGTTCGGTAATTTCAGCAACAGAATTGGGTTATGAACTCGAAGTAAGTGATGAAATCGGTATAACTGGTAAATTTATTGAATTATGATAAAAGATTTACAGAAAATATTGAAACAAGTACATGAACCTAACGAATTACAGTTAGTATCTCATGATTTGAATCACCCTATATGGTGGATATTCAAAGCAGAAAATACAAAACTTAAAGATTTAGATATAAAATTACGTCCATTAAGAAAGGAACACTCAAGGTTTGATATATTTATTAATGGACAGTTTATTTTAGAGAAAGATTATATTTTCGAACAAAGTGGAAAAGATTTGCACGTTAATTTCATTAAAGCAAACTTTCCATACTCATTATCAAGTGAAGATGAGATTAAAATAGAGGGGGATGTTGAATCGTTATGAGTAAACAGAGACCAAATATAATCACACCTTTTAATGATAAACTAAGAATAAAAAATCTGATTCTTGAGGTTATAGATGATACATTCATCTCTACTCATGTACCAGATACGGTTACTTTGGTTGGTGGTTTTATTCAACTAACACTTTTGAACAAAAAGTTTGTTTTTCAAGATGTGGCAGTTGATACACTAAAAGATTATGTAGATGTTTTCACTACTGGATTAAAACAGAAGGATGACAGCTACTCGGTTATAGATGATGGTAGTAATATTGTAATTTCTTTTACTGAATCGGTTGGATTAGATGATTCTCTTTATTCCGCAGATGATTTTGAGGTAAAAGGTAAAATAGTGAGTAGATAAGAATGGCAACATTAATTCAAAGTAAACAGATAGAAGGAGTAGTAACCGCCTCCGTCATACATGGTGAATTTTTAGTAAGTGGTTCACTTGTTGTAACGGGTTCTCAATCCGTCTTAGGAGCAGTAACCGCATCTTCTATATCTTCTTCATTTAGTGGAGATGGTAGTGGAATTACCAACATCACATATTCTCAAATTGAAAATACCCCACAATTTGTTGGTGGTAACAATATTACAATTACCTCTTCATCAAATGTAATCACAGTTCACGCACAATTAGATGGAACTGGTTCAGATGCACAATCTCTTTCTATTAGTGGAGACCAACTTACTATTTTAGGTGGAAATACAATAACTATCCCAACAGGTAGTGGTGTTTCTGATTATACACAATTAACAAACGTACCAAGTGGTATTATAAGTGGTAGTTCACAAATTACCATTACTCAATCACAAATTAGTGATTTATCACACACAGATATCTCATCACTAAACACATTTAGTGCTTCAATACAAAGTGAGGTTGATTCTTTAACCGCAGCAACTTCATCTTATTTAACACAAGTTCCAGCAGGAACAATTTCAGGTTCTGAACAATTACCTGCAGGATTAATTAGCGGTTCATCACAAATTACTATAACTCAATCACAAATTAGTGATTTATCTCATTATAGTGATTCTGATGTAAAAATAAAATTAGATACAGAAGGAGTACTTAGTGGTTCTTTGGTATCTCAACTACCAAGTGGTTTAATTAGTGGTTCAACGTTTACTGATTACAGTTCTTCTATAAAAACTGAATTATCAGATGTAAGAACTGATTTAATAACTCAGTTCACCAATAATGACAATGCACTTGAATCAAAAATAACAAACATACAATCATTTACTTCATCTATTCAAAGTGAAGTAGATTCGTTAACTTCTGCAACATCATCTTACCTTACAACTGTCCCAAGTGGTACGATTTCTGGTTCAGAACAATTACCACAAGGTTTAATTAGTGGAAGTTCACAAATTACAATTACTGAATCTCAAATCTCAGACTTATCGCATTATACAAATTCAGATGTTCAGAGTTATATTGATTCAATTGGTGTAGTAAGTGGTTCTGTTATAGCAGAACTACCAAGTGGAGTAATCTCTGGTTCATCACAAATTACTATTTCATCTTCTCAGATTTCTGATTTAGCTCACACACAAATACCAAGTGGTACTATATCGGGTTCTGAACAACTACCAAGTGGTTTAATTAGTGGTTCTATAACCGACCAATTACCAAGTGGAGTAATTTCCGGTTCATCACAAATAACAATTACTGAATCACAAATTTCTGATTTATCTCATACAGATATTTCAAACCTTAACACATTTACGAGTTCAATACAAACTCAAGTAGATGGATTATCTGCAGCAACTTCATCATACCTAACTTCAATCGATAGTGGTATTATAAGTTCATCTGCACAAGTAACTGATTTACTTCCAAGTGGAATTATTAGTGGTAGTTTACAATTACCAAGTGGAATTATTAGTGGTTCTTCCCAAATTACAATTACTGAATCACAAATTTCAGATTTAACTCATTATACTGATTCTGATGTAAAAACAAAATTGGATGTTGAGGGAGTAATTAGTGGTTCTACACAAATTACTGATGGAAGTGGAATCGTTTCTTCATCTGTACAAGTAATATCTCACTTACCAAGTGGTGTTATAAGTGGTTCACTTGGTACTTTGGTTTCATCTTCAGTAAATTTGCTAACAGAAGTAAGTGGTGCAAACTATGAAGTAAGTGGTGCAAACTATTTAGAATCAAAATCAGTAGATTCAAGATTAGATGCCATTGAAGGAAGTTTTGGAAATTATTACGATGTATCTAACACAGTATGGAATAATAAATATATTAGACCAGGTTCTGAACATTTTTCAGATAGTTCAACTTGGAATATTAATGAGGGTGTAAATCTATTTACATTTACCTTAAATAACGATAGAACTTTACATTACGATGAAGGTAAAATTCTTTTCATTAAAAACTTTGATGGAGATGTAAGATTATCTGTAACTCCAGTAACTGGTTCTGATGGTGTATATTACAATACTGGTAGTAGAGAAGTAACATTTAGAGTTTTAGAAATTAATGGAGAAACAACTTCTTCAAATATAACAAGAATTAATGATTCATATTGGATTTTATCAAGACATACTGCAGGATTTGTAGATTCTGCTTCTTATGTTGAAACATCTGCATCAATAGATGACCAATTCAAAGCAATAGCAAATGCTGGAGCTGGTGCTGATTGGGATGTAAACTTATTTAACATTCCAAGTGGAATTATAAGTTCATCTCAACAATTATATTCTCCATCAGTAGAGGCCGGATTGGCAACTACTGCATCTTTAAATGAGGTATCATCTTCGTTAAATACAAAAATAGAAAATGTTTTCTTATCATCTTCTAATTTTGACAATAAAACATTAGTTAGTGGTTCATCACAAATTGATTTAAGAAGTACAACAAATTATGTTGCAGATGAACATATAGACCACACGACTGTTACAATATCAACAGGAGATGGTTTAGTTGGTGGTGGTGATATTGCAAGTTCAAGAACGATATCATTAAATAATACATCATCTTATTTCCAAGCAGGAGTACAACGAGTATTAGATGAGTATGGATTCCCACTATCAACAACATATACAACAGATTCTGCATCATTTGATATAAGAATCAATAGTATTTCCGCAGGTTTAACACCAGCAGGAACAGTTAGTGGTTCATCTCAAATTGATATCACTCAAACACAAAATTATACAACATTTAGTTCATCTATCGCAACTTCTATTGCAGGTGCAAGTGGTGCATCATCATGGGGAGAGCTAAGTGGAATTCCGAGCGGATTAGTATCATCATCTATTCAAGTATTAGGTGGAACTGATATTCTTAGTGGTTCTCATCCAATTGGTAATTTAAATACATTTACTGAATCAGTTCAATCACAAGTTGATGCTTTAATTGCAGCAACTTCATCTTTCTTAACAAGTGAAACTGATTCACAAACACTTTCTATTGTTGGTGACCAATTATCAATATCAAGTGGAAATACAATTACTATCCCAACAGGTAGTGGTGTTTCTGATTTCACTCAATTAACCAATGTACCAAGTGGATTAGTATCATCTTCAGAGCAAGTATTAGGTGGTAGTGGAATAACATCAGGTTCGGTATTAACAACTTTAGATGGTACAGGTGTATTATCCGCATCGGTTGATTTTGCTACATACTCATCATCTGTTGCAACCACAATAGATAATATTGTTCACACACAAATTCCAGCAGGAACTATTAGTGGTTCTTCGCAAGTAACTGAGTTATTACCAGCAGGTGTAATTAGTGGTTCTACTCAATTACCAAGTGGAATCTTTAGTGGTTCGTTTATAGGACAAGGAAATGTAACCATAACTTCTGGTAGTGGTTATGTAATCATAAGTGGTTCTGGTGGAAGTGGTGGTTCTTCTGATGTATCTTACGATGGTAACAGAGTAATATCTAACGAAGATTTAGGAGATTTATTCACCAATTCAGTAAATCCTGGTACAAGTGGTTCAATACAAGATTTCTTAAACGCAGTATTTTATCCAAACACAGCACCAAGTATATCAACTGGTAACCAAACAATTGAAGAATATAGAACAAATGGTTCAACTATTGTAACTTTAAGTGGTACTGATCCAGAAGGACAATCAATTACTTGGGGAACTGGTTCTTCTTATACTGATGATTTAGTTAGAGTAAGTAGTGTGGGTGTAATGACATTAAACGCATTACCAACTTCTGCTTCATTCAACACATCTGTTGTTGGTGGTGGACATGGACATTTGGTTAAAGTAACTGCTACTGATTCATTCGGTACATCTACTGAAAAAGATATTTACATTATTGTAACTCCAAACGCAGCACCTATATTTAGAGAAACTTCTATAAGTGGTAATGAAATTACTTCTGTAACTTCAAACTTGAATGAAAATTCAACAAATGGTACATTAGTAAAAAGAGTTTACTTTACAGATGCAGAATCGGATGCAATAACAATTTATTCTTCATCAGTTGATAATAATCACTTTGCGATTACAAAATATTCAACTTATGTTGATATTACACAAAATACAAGTTCGTTAGATTATGAACAACAAACACAATATACATTTAGTATCTCTGCTTCAGATGAACATTATGTATCAGGTGAAGATTTGGATTCAATAACTTATTTACCTATTACTGTAAATGTTACTGATAATTTAACTCCAACAGTATCAGACCAAACTCTTTCATCTATAAATGAAAATAGTTCAAATGGTGCAACTGTTGGTTCAATATCTGCAGCAGATAATGAAAGTGATACAATCACATTCAAAAACTTTGCATTACACCAATTACAATTAGATGGTGTTGTGGTTAGTAGTGGTTCTTATAGTGGAACATCACAATTAACAGACCCACATGAAGAACCATTCCAAATGAGTACAGGTGGTGTGGTAACAAGAAAAACAGGTGTTTATCTAAACTCTGATTTAATTAACAAATACATTTATAGAGTACAAGTAACTGATAACTTTAATGGTGATTCAAATGTTGCATTGGTAACAATCAATATTACAGATGATACACCAGCAACTCTTTCAGACAACTGGTCAGCAGGACCGTACATAAAAGAATCTGAATTAAGTGGTACAACTATAAAAACAACAAACTATGGTTCAACAACTGCAGATTATAACTCAAACCAAAGTGGTACTTGGAGTTCATCTAACTCTGCAATATCAATCAACTCAAATGGTAACCTATCATTAAATGTTGATTTAAGTGGTTCGGTAACTCAAAGTGGTGATACTTTAGATTCAACAATTACATTTACAAATACTTTCGGTACAACAACTACTGATAATTTATCTGTAACAATTGTTGGAAACTCTGCACCAACTGCTACATTTACAGACCAAAGTTCTAACTTTAATACAAACTTGGCAACAACTGGTACAAACTTGGTAAGTGTAACAATTTCAGATGTTGAAGGAGATACCCCATACTCAATGTCATTGAGTGGAACTGGTGCATGGGCTATATCAGCAGTACCTCAAAATTCTAATTCATCTTCATATCAGATACAAGTAACACCTGATACAGCATCGTTGGCAGCAGGTTCTTATTCTTATGATGTAAATGTAACCGATAACTATGGTGAATCAACAACTTATAGTGGTAGAAGTTTTACAATTGCACAAGCTGGTTCTGGTACTATGACCGAAAATGGTACATTCTATATTATTGAATCTGCAACAAGTGGTGATTTAATAAGAATCAACTCAAGTGGTAGAACTGGTACACAAGGTGGAGTAGTAGTTTCTTACTCACCAAATTATGGTTCACAATCAGCAACCTCATTTGCATCTTCAAACCCACTAATCTCAATCAACTCATCAACTGGTGTATTATCGGTTGGTACAGATATTAGTGGTAGTGGAAATACTAATGGTTCTATAATTGCATCAACTATAACTTGGACAGACCAATATGGAAATAATGGTAGTGATACAATAGCAGTAAACATTACTAAAAACAATGCACCAACAGTATCATCTACTCAAACATTTAATGAAAATACAAACCAAGCAACTGGTTCATCGGAAATAGTTAGATTAAACTTAACAGATACCGAAGGTGATTCTATTTTATCAAGTGGATTATCTTGGACAAACTATAACACAACTTATTTTACACCGAGTAACTCAACTGGTATAATGAAGTTGTTAGTAAACTCAACTTCAGTACCAGCAGGAACATATGATTACACTGCTTCAATTGAAGATGTACATGGATTTGAAACAAGATTACATAGTGGTTCTGTAACAATCTCACAAGCTGATGATGGAACACTTGGTGGAGATACATCAATCTACATTATAGAATCAGCAGAAAATACAGATGTATTTAGAGATGCGACTGGATATAATCAAGGAAATGCGGCACAAGTAAGTGTATCTTATTCACCATCGTATGGTTCACCTGTTGTAACAGAGTTTACTTCATCAAGACAAGGAATATCTGTTGATTCAAGTGGTAACTTAACTGCAGGATATGATTTTAGTGGTTCGGTAACGAGTACAGATTACACAAGTACTGCACTTGCAAGTGATTCTACAAATAGTACATTATATGGTAAATCACTTCATGTAAATGGAATAAAAGTAGTACAAGGTGCAGCAGTTGGAGGGCAATCAGCAGTACCAGATGCATTTACTGAAAAAGTTGCTCAAATGATTAAACTGATGGTAACTTCATCAGGTGTAGATATCAATGATACCGACCAAGCAAATATGATTGGAATTCTTAAAGGTGAAACTGGTACATGGCATAGTGGTTATCCAACTGCACAAAGAATTTTAAGAGGAGCAGGTTCGGATTACTCTCCAAACCCATTAATTGATTCTAATTACTCAAGTTATTCAGGTTTACAAAATTTCCAAGATTCTCACGCAACCGATGATATGGTTTGGTATCTAAACTCATCAGCTGCATCTGGTTCTGGTGATAATGATGCACAAGAAGTAATTGAACACATATTCCATACAATACATCAGTATGGGGTAAGAGGTGCAGTTAGTGGTTCATTTAATGGATTATCTTGGGATCCTGAAACTGATTCAAATTGGAATACTCGTGAATTATATTACGCAATAAAAGAAGCCGTAGATAATAGTGTATTTGATATAAGTGGTTATGGTGATGCAAGTTATAATACTGCATCAACATTTAAATTAATAGCAAAAGAATATCTTTACTTATTAAACTTTAATATGTGGGAATATTCTTCTTTATGGAGTGGAGGTTCATTATCACCAGAATGGAATGATAATTCAAGAACACCATCAGGTATTCAAACAAACAATCCATTAGGATATGCACTATATAACAAATATATAAAACCAGTTTTAACTAAACCATCACTTTCAACTATTAGAAGTATATTCCAAGATGGTGATGTTGGTGACCCAACAATAGCAGGTTCATCAGGATATACACCAGAAGTTGGAACAGGATTAATTTCTAAAATAACATTTAGAGACCAATATGGAAACGTAGGTAGTGGTTCAGTAACTGCAACTGTATTTGGAAACTCAGCTCCATCAGCAACATTCACTGCAGCATCATTTAATACTGATGAAGCAATTAGTGGTTCAAACATTGGTAGTTTAACTGTAACAGATACAGAAAACAACTCACCATTTACAATCACACTTGCAGGAACAGATGGTGGTAAGTTTGATGTAAGTGGTAGTTCATCTCCATTTACAATTCAACCAACTGGTTCATTAGCAGAAGGTTCATACTCTATAAACATTACTGTAACTGATACTTATGGAGAGAGTATAACTTTAACAAACGAATCAATTACTGTGGAAGCAGCAGAAGTATTAACAACAGTTTATATTTATCGTTCAGGGTATGGTTCAGATGCAGGATTTAGTGCGAACTATAACGCTGTAATGGGTGCAGCAACTCTTAATACAGATGTACCACCTCAAGTAACTTCATATACTGCAAACACATCATCACCTTATTACAAATTTAAATCGGGTGATATTGGTAGTTCAACCATAACTTTAGCAGGAGGTGCTACTGCAACATTAGCAGCAACTGTAAGTGGTTCGAGTTTAAATGCAGCAGTATCGGAATCAGCAGATAGTATAAGTTGGGCAAGTGCACAACAAACAATCATATTAATACCATCTGGTTCTTCTATGAGCGGTGTTCCAACATCGATGACAGATGGAACTGGTGGTAGTACAGCAGGAGAATACGTTTTAGTAGAATATGCCGATGGAACAAGTGCACCTTTAGGAGCAACTCCATCTGTAATTCATTCTATTGTGTTAGATTCGAGTAAAGATGGATATATTGAGTGGTTTGTTATTGGTGCAAAACAACAAAACAACGCAAGTTCAATGAGATTAAAAGTATTATCAAGTTCTGGTTCAATATCAGACTTTTAAATTATATTTATAATAAGGAGTTAAAAATATGCCAAGTATAAGTTCAAAATTACAGTTAACATCAGCAGCATCCTCATCAGGAACAGCCCTTGCAGATATTGAATTTATCAAAGGTGCCTTTTATACTGTTGCTGAATACGATATGTTGGCTGATATTCCAATTGCGAGAATATCTGATGGACAAATAGTATGGGTAGAAGATGCAGCAGCAACTTATCAAGCAACTGTAACTCTTGCAGATTATATAAATACATTTGTAGATTCAGTATCATGGTCTGAATTTAGTGGATTTGGTGGAAGTGGTGGTTCTGGTACTGGTGATATCACCGCAGTAGTTGCTGGTAGTGGTTTGATTGGTGGAGCATTTAGTGGAAACGCAACATTAAATATAGGACAGGGTGATGGTATTATTACTGGTTCTGATTCTATTTCAGTAAGAGCATCGAGTGGAATAATTGTGAATTCAAATGGAGTATCAATTGATACCGGCTCAGCTCATTTTACTGGTGGAGTACAAATAGTAGAAATTGATGGAGGAAGTATATAACAAATCCTCCCAAACGATATATTTATAAGATATAACACTATATAGTGTTTTTAGGAGAGGGCAGATGACCCAATTAAGGTTACAAATGTTTAATATTTATTTAATTTAAAAAAGGAAAAAAAACAAAATGGCACAAATTATAAGACATAGAAAAGGGGTCTTAGAAAGTGTTTCCGGAGCAACTAAACGTAAAGCGGAGTTGTTGATAGTAACGGGTTCATCTGGTATTACATCTACTAACTCATCTGCAATGGTATTCTTTGGTGATGGCACAGATGCAACACCAGCTAACAAGATTATCTATGGTACTTCAACACCTGATTTAACAGGTGCATCGTATAGTACTGCAGTTGATGGTGTACCTTACTATAACACTTCAGAGGAAAAACTTTACATCTTAGCAAAAGGTGGAAACACAGAAATAAAAGCAACAGCAAACACAGGTGGAACAAACATCGTATCTGGTTCAGGGCAAATAGCAACTGTAACTAATGGTACTAATGTTTATTCATCTTCTGCTCAAGTTGCTACTGACCTTCTTTCAGACAATAGAAATATAGATTTAGGAGCTGGTACATTTGATGCTGGTACTATCACATCTGATGGTACTCTTAATGTATCTGGTATCTCTAATTTAGGAGTTATCTCAGGTTCAAGTATGGACTTGACTGGTAACGCAAACATTCAAGGTAATATCACAATCGGTGGTAACATTACAATTGGAGATGCATCGGCAGATACAATCTCTTTTGGTGGTGAAATTTCATCAGATATTATTCCTTCAGCTGCAAATACCTATGATTTAGGTTCTTCAACTGATACTTTCGCAGAAGTACACGCAACCACAATATTTGGTTCAATTTCTGCAAACAATGGAGTAGTTTCTGGTTCAGCTCAAACTATTACTCATTTACAAGGTAGTGGAGTAATTTCTGGTTCAACTCAATTAGATGGTACTATCATAGGTGGTACTTCTGATATTGAAGCAACTGGTTCATTCAAAGGAACATTCGTTGGTGATGGTAGTGGTTTAACTGGTCTTGCTACTGATTTAGTAATTTCAGGTTCAACTGGTAATGATGTAGTTGATTTATTAAATGATGCACTTACAGTTACAGGTACTGCTAATGAAATTGAAACTACTGTAACAAATAATACAATAACTATCGGTTTACCTTCTGATGTAACAATTGGTAACGATTTAACTGTAACTGGTAACTTAACTGTTTCTGGTACTCAAACTATCGTTGATTCTACAACTGTACAAATTGGTGATAACATCATCGAATTGAATGGTAGTGGAGCAACAAACGCTGGTCTTTTAGTAAAAGATGCAACTGCACCAAATACAGTTTCAGGTTCTTTACTTTGGGATTCAACAAATGACTACTGGAAAGCAGGAGCACTTGGTTCAGAAGCTAAAATTCTTTTAGCTAATGGAGATGGTGTAGTTTCTGGTTCAGCTCAAGTAACAACTGGAGCAGCTTCTGGTGAAGTTCTTTATAAGAACGCAGGTGATGGTACAATTGATGGTTCAGCTATCTATTCAGATGGAACTGATTTAATCTCAATTGGTACTTCAACTGGTAACGTTGGTGATTTAGCAAGTGGTAATCAGTTATCACTTTATGGTTCATCTCTTTCAGGTCTTTTATCTTTCGATATTAGTGGTACTGCAAAATCATTTGATTATGTAGCTTCTGATGTAAGATATGTAGATACTAACTCAGGTGTATCAGTAGCAATTAAACCTGATGCAACTCCTGGAAAAGCATGGATATTCGATACTGATGGAGATTTAGTATCTAATGGTGGTTCTTGGAATAGTGGTGATGTTTACGCATCTAATATAAATTTAAGAAACAACGTTGTTGCTTTAGGTGATATCTCAGGTTCAAACTTATATTTGACTGGTAATGCATTAATTGATGGTAACATTACTTTAGGTGGTAACATCACAATTGGTGATGCAGCATCTGACACTGTAACATTATCTGCAGATTTAGCATCTGATATTATCCCAAGTGCAAACAACACTTATGACTTAGGTTCTTCAGCTGATAAATTTGCTGAAATTCATGGTACTAACATCTATGGAGCAATTAACTCTACAAATGGTGTAGTTTCTGGTTCAGCTCAAACTATTACTCATTTACAGGGTAGTGGAGTTCACTCTGGTTCAGCTCAAGTTGTTGCAGCACTTTCTAACCAAGCAACTGATTTCGGTACTGGTAGAATTAGTGGTGATGATATAGGTAATGTTGCAGGTGATACTACATTTACTGGTTCATTTGTAGGTGATGGTAGTGGATTAACTGGTCTTTCAACTGATTTAACAATCGCTGATGGATTAGGTAACTCTAACGCTGTTGACCTTATTAATGATACCTTAACTTTTGATAGTGGTTCAGCTACTGGTATTGAAGTAACAGTTTCTACTGATAAAGTTACTGTAAGTGGTGTTAATGCAAGTACATCTGGAAAAGGTGTTGCTTCATTTGATTCTGATGATTTCTCAGTAACAAGTGGTAACGTATCTCTAAAAGCTGGTGATGGTGCAACTACAAGTGGTGGAGTAAGAGGTGCAAACCTTAATGCTGATACCGCTGGTAATGGTTTATCTTATTCATTAGGTAACCAAAACCTAAATGTAGATTATGGTTCAGATGCTAACACCGCAGTACAAGGTAACACTTCATTAACAGTTCAAGGTACTGCTAACGAAATCGAAATCTCGGATGGTTCTGTAACTTTAGGTTCTGGTGGAACTGTAACAATCGGTTTACCTAACGATGTAACAATTGGTAATGACTTAACAGTTACTACTGATGCATCTGTTGGTGGAAACTTAACTGTAACTGGTAACCTTTCAGTATTAGGTACAACTACTACTATTGATTCAACTACTGTTCAAATTGGTGATAACATTTTAGAACTTAACTATGGTGGAGCACAAACAACATCAGGACTTTTAGTTACTGATGCAACTGGTGGTTCAACTGTTAGTGGTTCTTTAGTGTGGAACGCTACTAATGATAATTGGACTGGTGGAGCATTAGGTTCAGAGAAAGAATTCGCTAGGTTAAATACCTCTCCAACCACGAATACTGTTCTTAAAGCTGATTCTAACGGATTATTAGTTGATTCTGTACTTTCTGATGATGGTACTGATGCTACATTTAGTGGTGATTTAACAATCACAGGTCTAAATGCAGGAGTTAATGGAGCATTTATTTATGTTGATTCTAATGATAAATTAGTTTCAGTAGATGCTTCAACAGCTGGTGATGTAATTCAATGGAATGGTTCTTCGTTCGTTGCTTCTAACGAACTTGATGGAGGTACATTCTAAGAATATACTGATATTTAACTTAAAAACCCTCACAGAAATGTGGGGGTTTTTTTATATACCTATTTATTTTATACTTATATTAGTATTGGTATGTTTGAAAAAAACAATTATTGAAATCATCAATATTTATATGTAATAAATTAGGAAAAACTTAAATGGCAGCAATATTACAATTAAGGAGAGGTGTACTTACTGATTTTAGTGATTACGGAACTAACCTTTCCGAACCATACTTTGATACCAGTAGAGATACACTCCACATCGGAACAACCGATGGAACGGGTTCTTCTGCTGATTGGATTACCTTAGTAAAACTTTCACAAGCAAATAGTGGTTCTACAAAAGATGAACCAAATACAGGTTCCCTATGGATTGTAGGAGATATAACCGGCTCAGATTTGGGAAGTGGAATACATACAACTTCAAGTATGTATTTAAGTGGAAATATAACAGCATCACACGCATGGTTTAAAAATAATGTTCGAATTGATGGTCACTTAATAATGGGTGATAATCAACCAGATGATGTTGTAACAGTAAGGTCAGATTTTAGTGGTAACCTAATACCAGATAATGACCAATTCGGACAAGTATCATCTGCTGCTACTGATGGATTGTACGATTTAGGACAAGATACTAAACGATGGAGAAATGTTTATTTACAAAGAGATGTAAATAGTGGAAGTTTAGGAGGAGCTTTATCAGGTTCAAATATTGATTTAACAGGACAGATTAAAGTAGATGAATTAGGTAGATTTGGATATGTAGAAGTTGAAGATTTAGTTGATAATAGACTTGTAATAGTTGGTCCTTCTGGTAGATTAGAATCTGATTCAAATCTAACCTACGATGGACAAGATTTCAGATTAACAAATAGTGATTACTACCAAAGTGGTAGTGGTGCAAGTTTCCAATTCCATGGTGCTGGTATGAATATAACTGGTTCAGTTACTATAAATGAATTAGCAGTTAATGGTGGTATTGTATTTACAAATGTACAAGGAACTTTAGATAACTCTACAAGTTTTACATGGAATGATACCTATGTAGGAATTACTGGTGGTGTAAGTGCTTCACAAGATATTTCAGTTGGAAATGAAGCATATTTACAATCAGCAATAGTAAAAGATTTAACAAACGATAGAGTTGTAATAGCAGGTATTAATGGTGAATTAGAAGATAGTGTAGATTTTGTATTTACTGATACTGAATTAAACATTGGAGAAGAAAAATTCACAGTACAAAGAAGTAGTGGTAACACACATACAAGTGGTACACTAGATGTAGATGGACAATCAACTCTTGCATCAGTAAACGTAGAAGATTTAACAGATAACAGAGTTGTAATTGTTGGAGCAGGTGGAGAAATCGAAGATGATGGAAACTTCACATTCAATGGTACAGAACTTAACATAGGAACTGGTAATTTTACAATTCAACAAGGAAGTGGTAACACACAAATATTAGGAACACTTGATGTGGATTCTCAATCAACCCTTTCTTCTCTTAATGTAGAAGATTTAACAAGTGGTAGAGTAGTACTTGCAGGAACAAGTGGTGAATTAGAAGATAGTGGTAACCTTACTTTTGATGGTTCAACTCTTACTGTAACTGGTGATACCATCGTTACTGGTAATTTAACTATACAAGGTACACAAACACAACTTAATACTTCAATATTAAATGTTGAAGATAAAAATATCTTAATTGCAAGTGGAGCAGTAAACGCTGCAGCCGCTGATGGTGGTGGAATTACAATCGATGGAGCAGATGCAACAATCCTATATTCATCTACAAATGATTCATTCCAACTAAACAAACAATTACAAGTTGAAGGAAATATTAGTGGTTCTTCATTTGGAGGTACTACCTTACTTTCTTCATCAAACGAAAACTTCGCAGATTATTCACAATCAGTAGATTCAAGATTGGTTGCAATCGAAGGACCGATGAGTACTTCTCTTGATTCAAGATTAATTGAAATATTTGCAACAGGTTCAGACCACGAAACAAGATTAGATGAATTAGAAGGAACTTTCTCAAGTTCAGTAGATGGTAGATTAATTGAAATATTCACAACAGGTTCAGACCACGAAACAAGATTAGATAGTTTAGAAGGAGAATTTTCTACTTCAGTAGATTCACGAATCACAAATGTATCTGCTTCGTTTGATACTACGATTGGAGCACTTACTTTTGACCAACTTGCGGATGTGAATGATTATACTGCTTCTTTAATTCCACATGGTTACTTACCTGTTTGGAATAGTGGTTCTCAAGAATGGGCACCAGGTAAACCTGATTTCGAACAAGGTAAGACTCGTTTATTCGTTGCTGCATCAAGAAGTAATACTTCTGCATTTTTCTTTAACTCACAAACAAGAACATCAGATACTTCAGCATCACCAGTTGATGATTCAGCTTTTATGTTGATATCAGGTGACCTTGATACAATTAAAGTTCATTTAAGATGTAGTAATTCAGTTGATGTAACTGTGGATATATTTAAGAACGCTGATGGAACAGCATTCTCAGGTGCAACATCTATGGTAACACCAACTACCACATCATTGACTTCGAATACAATATCAACTATAACTTTCACGAGTTTAAGTATAAACCCATTCGATTCTATACACATTAAAGTAACTCCATCAGGTGGCGGTGATTTTTATGGAATCATTGAAATCGTATAATGATGGATTACAAAAAAATATATTTATAGTATAGGATAAAGTTAGGAAAGAGTAAATGGCAGCAATATTACAATTAAGACAAGGTTCAACGAGTACTTATATCTCACAAGGACCTAACATAGCAGAACCTTTTTTTGATACTGGTTCCAATATTCTTGTTGTAGGTAAATCTGCTAGTGAAGTAATTAAACTTACAAAATTAGATGAATCAAACGCTGGTTCATTTTCTATTACTGGTGATTATACTGGTTCAAACTTATATCTTAGTGGTGATTTAACTGCATCAAACGTAAATCTTAGTGGTGATATCACAATTGGTGGTAATATTATTTTAGGAGATGCAGTACAAGACAGCATTACAATATCAGGTCAATTTGATTCTGATTTAATTCCATCTGCATCAGCAACTTACGATTTAGGTTCTACAACTAAAAAATGGAATCATTTATACGCATTATCTGCTTCAATTGATTCAGTAGATTTGGTAGCAAATTTACCAAGTGGGGTAGTATCAAGTTCTGCACAAATATCATTATTAGGATATGATAATTATGGTGGATGGTATGCACGAGGAGATAATAATAATGATTTATTTATATCATCGTATCAAAGACTTTATTTTACTGGTAGAAATGGTATAATAACTGAAACTTTAGCTCCAGGTAACGAGTATGTATATTTTGATTTAGATACTGGTTCTGTTCATTTTACTGATGCAGTTGCTGGAGTAGGTGCACCAGCCGGAACTATTTCTGGTTCACAACAAGTAATTGATTTACTACCAAGTGGTGTAATTAGTGGTTCTACACAATTACCAAATGGTTTAGTTAGTGGTTCATCTCAAGTAGTTGAATCATTACCAACAAATACAGTAAGTGGCTCAGTACAAGTTCTTGGTGGAACAAGTATAGTTTCATCTTCAGTTCAAGTAGTATCATTCTTACCAAGTGGTACTGTTAGTGGTTCATCTCAAGTAGTTGATGTATTAACTCAAGTAAATTCATTTACATCATCACAAGATACAAAAAATACAACATTAGCAACTTATACTGGTTCAGTAGATACATCTATTAGTTCTCTTAATTCGTTTACAAATTCATTTGATACTGCAATTTCATTAAACTCAAGTGATGTAACAATATTAGGAAACTTAACAGTACAAGGAACACAAACTCAACTTAATACAAGTACATTAAATGTTGAGGATAAAAATATTTTACTTGCAAGTGGTGCAGCTGATTCTTCAGCTGCAAATGGAGCAGGTATAACAATTGATGGAGCAAATAAATCACTACAATGGGAACATAGTACAACTCAATTCGTATTTGATGCACAAGTAAGTTCTTCAGTAGGATTTAAAGGAGATGGTTCTAACTTAACAGGTTTAACCGCAGATTCTGTTGAATATGATAACATATTAAATAAACCAACTCTTGTAAGTGGTTCAGACCAAATATTGGGAGGGAGTGATATAGTTTCATCTTCAACTCAAGTAACCAACTTTTTACCAAGTGGTACAATAAGTGGTTCAACTCAAGTTCTTGGTGGTACAAGTATAGTTTCATCTTCAAATCAAGTTATAACTTATTTACCAAGTGGAACAGTATCGGGTTCAACTCAAATCATAGAAGTATTAGAAGTACAAACACCAGGTTTAGTTAGTGGTTCAGACCAAGTAACTGCATCTTTGGATTCAAGATATGCTACTCTTGGTGGTAATAATTTATTATCATCTTCAAATGAAAACTTCTCTGATTATTCACAATCGGTAGATACAAGATTATTAAATACTCTTTCAAGTGGTTCAGCAACATCACAATCACTATATACTTTAGTTGGAAATTTCCCAACAAGTGGTTCTTTAGGAACTTCGGCATTCTATAACGTATCATCTTCATTAGCAGATGACCCTAATACAATTCCAAACGTAAAAGCAGTTTATGATTACATTAATAATGTAGTTCAAGCAGCAGATATTACTGGTGTTTCTGCCTCATTTGGTTTAAGTGGTGGTGGAGATGCTGGATATGTATCTCTTTCTTTGGATACCTCATCTCAACATTTTATAAATGGAGTTCAAGCTCAACAATCTTATTATGGTGGTTGGTACGCTGATGCTACCAATGGTTTAAACCAACACATTTCTTCAGGAGAAAAACTATATTTTAGGGGAGATACTACCACGAATGATATCAGTACCACAATAACCCAACTTCTTGGTGTTAACTACATTGAGTTCCAAATAAATACAGGTTCATCTCACTTTAGTAACGCAGTTGCAGCGATAGGTGCACCAGCCGGAACTGTTTCTGGTTCTCAACAAGTAATTGATTTCTTACCAAGTGGGGTAATTAGTGGTTCAGACCAATTACCAAGTGGTATTATTAGTGGTTCTGCAATTTCAACTGATGGAACTGATTTAGTTGCAATAGGAACTTCTGTTGGTAACGTTGCTGATTTAGGAAGTGGTAATCAATTATCACTTTATAATAGTGGACTTTCAGGTATTCTTTCTTTTGATGATTCTGGTACAGTTAAATCTTATGATTATGTTTCATCTAACGTAAGGTATGTAGATACAAATAGTGGAGTATCCATAGCAATTAAACCCGATGCAACCGCAACAAAAGCATGGGTATTTGATACTGATGGAGATTTAGTATCCAATGGAGGAAGTTGGAATAGTGGTAATTTATACTCAAGTAATGTAATAGCAAGAAACGCGGTTACTGCATCCAATATGTTAGTTGATTTTAATATAACTGCGGATACTTTTATTGGTACTATTGCTGCTGATAATGGTGTAATTAGTGGTTCATCTCAAGTAATATCTTCGTTACCAAGCGGAGTAGTTAGTGGAAGTTCTCAAATTACAATTACTGAATCACAGATTTCAGATTTATCTCATACAGATATTTCAAATCTTAATACATTTACAGGTTCATTTAATAGTGCTATTTCATTAAACTCAAGTGATGTAACAATATTAGGTAACCTTACAGTACAAGGTGATACAACACAACTTAATACTGCAACATTGAATGTTGAGGATTTAAACATTACATTAGCTTCTGGATCTGCTTCATCGGCTGCAGCGAATGGTGCTGGTATTACAGTAGATGGAGCGAGTGCTACACTTACTTACGCATCAACTGGTGATAAGTGGGTATTTAACAAGGTAGTAGATGTACCAACAAGTGGTATTTTAATCAATGGTACGGCAGTAACTTCAACTGCAGCAGAACTTAACCAATTAGATGGAGTAACTGTTGGAGGAACAACTGCAGGAGATATTGTAACAATCGATGCAACACAAACTCTTACTAACAAAACTATTTCAGCAGCACAAGTAACTGAAATCAGTAACTTAACAGCAGATGAAGGTGCACAATTAGAAAATATTGGTACAACAACAATATCTGCAACTCAATGGGGATATTTGGGTTCATCCAATCAAGGAATCGCAACCGGTGATGATGTAACCTTTAATACTGTATCCGCAACTGGTGATATTGTTGCTTACGCATCCTCAGATAGAAGATTAAAAGATGAAATTCAACCGATTTCTGACCCAATTTCAAAAATAAATTCAATTGGAGGGTATTCTTTTGTTTGGAATACTGAAAAACAGAATATTTATAATGGTAAAGATTATGGTGTTATAGCTCAAGAAATCGAAGAAATCCTACCAGAGTTGGTACAGACACGAGAAAATGGGTATAAAGCCGTAAAATATGATAAGTTAGTATCACTACTTATCGAAGGTATTAAAGAACTTTCTAAAGAAGTTCAAGAATTAAAGAAAAAAATTAATTAGGGAAAATAAAACATGGCTCAAATTATCAGACTAAAAAGAAGTACAGTAGCAGGTAGTGTTCCAACTACTTCTGATTTAACTACTGGCGAATTAGCAATCAACGTTCATGATGGTAAAGTATTCCTTCGAAAAAGTGGTTCGGCTGGTGATGATATCAGACAAGTAGTAACAGATGAATTTACAGGTTCACTTAATGTAAATGGTTCAGTTACTGCCTCATTTTTTACAGGAGATGGTAGTGGATTAACCAATATTACAGTTGACCAATCAGCAACCGTTAAACAATCTTTCACAGGAACAACTTGGACAGTAAATCACAACTTAAATGCACCGAATCCAATCGTTCAAGCATACGATAGTGATGATTACCAAATTGTACCACAAAGTATTAGAATTACTGATTCAGATACAGTAACAATTACATTCCCTAATTCTGTTACTGGTTATGCAGTAGTTGCAAAAGGTGGTCATATCGTTAGTGGTTCAGTAGATGCTGATAACATTAGTGGTTTTGATGAAAAAGTAAAAACAAAATTAAATACAGATGGTGTATTTAGTGGTTCAGCACAAGTAACTCTTAGTGGTGATGTAACTGGAACCGCAGCATCTTCATCAATCGCATCAATAGATGGTGGTGATATTTAAGAAAAAAAATAATATTTATATAAGTAATTAAAATAGGATAGAAAAAAAATGATTATACACAGTCCCATAATTTCAGGTTCGTTAACATTCGCAGATGGAGCAACCTTTACGTTACCAGATAATGGTCAATATTCTGGTTCATTTAGTGGTTCAGCACAATTTAGTACTATTGGTTCAGACCTTATACCTGATACATCAGGAGCTTATGACTTAGGTTCTGAGGCATACCCATTCCAAGACCTTTGGTTAGTTGGTAATACCGCAAATATTGGTGGTATTTCACTTGGAGTAAGTGCTGGTGGATTGAACATTAAAAATAAATCAACTGGTAATGCAGCTCCAATTGCAGCATCAACTATAACCATTGGTGGTATTCTTGGTGGTGTTGGAACTAAATCATTCAAATTAAACAATGATGGTGAGATAGAAGCACAGGATGAAAACGGAGCTGCAACAGCTGTCGTTGCTTCTTCTTTAATTGTATCAAGTAGTAATGGTGCAGTAACCATGAGTGTAGATACTAATGGTGAAGTAGTTACAACTACATCAGCTGGAGGTCAAGCATCTTCAAACATTTCTGGTTCATTCACAGGTTCAGTACAAGATTTAGTAGGTAATGGTAATGCAACATTTAACGATGCTGTAACCGTAAGTGGTCTATCCTCACTTGATGGTGGTATTGATGTAGATGGAGTATTTACAGTTGCTGATTCAACTGGTAACGTTGCAACAACAGGAACTCTATCCGCAGGAGCAACAACTGTAACTGGTTTAACCGCAAATGGAAGTATTAGTGGTTCTGGCACTTTATCCGCTGGGGCAACTACTTTAACTTCAACTGTTGATGTAACTGGATTAGCAAGTTTAGATGGTGGTATTGATGTAGATGGAGCATTTACAGTAGGAGATACAAATGGTAATGTTGTAACAACAGGTACAATCACAGTACCAGAAGGAAACTTAACAATTGGTTCAACCGCAGTTGATGCAACCGCATCAGAACTTAACTTATTAGATGGTTCAACCGCTGGTACAGTTACCAACTCGAAAGCAGTAGTATATGGTTCAGGTGGTGAAGTAAACGCTACCAAACTACAAGTTGGAGGAGTTGATATTACCGCAACACCTGCAGAACTTAACTTATTAGATGGTGTAGCTGGATTAGTTCAATCAGATTTCACTAAATTAGCAGCAATTGAAGTAACTGCAACTAAGATTAACTACCTAACAGATATGACAGGTAATGTTAAGGAATACATCGATAATGAAGTAGCTGGTATAGTTGATTCAGCACCTGGTACTCTTGATACTCTTAATGAGTTAGCAGCTGCACTTGGTGATGATGCAAACTTCTCAACTACTATTTCTAACACAATCGGTGGTAAAGTATCACAATCATTACAAGTTATTGCAGGAGATGGTTTAACTGGTGGTGGTAATTTAACCACAGATAGAACTTTAAATGTTGGTGGTACAGCTAATAGAATTTCAGTATCTGCAGATGCAGTTGATATCGCTTCAACATATGTTGGACAGACATCAATTACAACTTTAGGTACAATTGCAACTGGTGTTTGGCAAGGTACGACTATCGCATCAGAATACTTAGATGCAGACCCACTACCAGTTGGTTCGGTATCAGGTTCATCTCAAATTGTATTACAAGATGCTAACAAAACTGGATTTACAGGTGCTTCTTCAATTACAACTTTAGGTACAATTACAACTGGTACTTGGAATGGTACTGCAATTGCACATGATTATATTGGATTAGATGCAATCGATGGTACAAACATCTCAGATGATGCAATTGATTCAGAACACTATGTAGAAGGTTCTATTGATAATATACACTTAGCAGGTTCAATTGCGGCTTCAAAAATTACTGAAATATCAAACCTAACAGCAGCAGAAGGTGAGCAATTAGAAAATATTGGTACAACTACAATCTCGGCAACTCAATGGGGTTACTTAGGAGGAATGAACCAAGATGTAACTACTTCATCAAACGTAACATTTGGTAATGTAAATGGTGCGACTGGTACATTTACTGGTGACGTTATTGCATACGCATCTTCTGATGAAAGATTAAAAGATAATATCCAAGTTATTAGTGAACCACTTCAAAAAATAAGTGAATTGAGAGGTGTAAAATGGGAATGGAATGATAATGCAGACGCTATTCAAAAACAATTACCTACTGTTGGTGTAATTGCACAAGATGTAGAAAAAGTATTACCTGAATTAGTTCACACTAAAAGTGATGGATATAAAGCAGTTGATTATCCTAAATTAGTTGCTCTTTTAATTGAATGTGTAAAAGAACAACAAAAAGAAATTGATGGACTTCACGCATCTCATCAAGAACAGAATAATTCTAATTCAGATATTTTGAATGGAATTTTATCGGATATCAATCAACTAAAAGATGATTTAAACGATTTAAAATCAAAATAAAAAGGTAAAAAAAACCCCTCCTTAGTGGGGGGTTTAATCCTTATATAAGGATTTTTTAATTACCAACTAATTATATAATGAAAACGGTAAGTCATAAATATGGCACAGGTAGTAAAATTAAAAAGAACCTCGGTACAGGGTAAGATACCGACTACTTCCAATCTTGAATTGGGAGAGTTGGCAATTAACACCTATGATGGTAGAATATTTTTTGAAAAAGATAATGGCGCATCTTCCATTCAAGAAATTCTTACAACAAATTCATCAAACTCAGGCTCATTTAATTTAATTGGTGCTATATCGGCTTCTTCATTCGTTTCAGCATCTTCATTTATTGGAGATGGTTCTCAACTTACTTTATATGGAACTGATATTGTTTCATCTTCTGCACAAATAATACCTTTATTACCAATAGGAACTGTTTCTGGTTCAGCTCAAATAGCAAATGGTAGTAATATTATTAGTGGTTCAACTCAAATTACATCTTTAGGATTTGCAATCACAGGCTCAAATACGTTTGTAGGTGCACAAACAATACAAAATTCAAGTGCGGGTGCTAATTATTCTTTAAAAGTACAAGGTTCAACAACCGGAGATAGATTTGGTGTAATAACAAATACAACTGCTGGAAATGGTATTGTTATAAATTCAAGAAATGCAGCTAATAATTCCGATACCAAACTATCATTTAGTGGTTCATCGTTCGAATTCGGTGGTGGTGATGTAAATATTTTAGGTAATCTTACTTTAGGTGGTAATATTACTATTGGTGATACAACTACTGATTCGGTAGTAATATCGGCAGAATTATCATCTTCTTTAATACCAGATATAGATAATACATTTGATTTAGGTTCTTCATCTAAAAAATGGAGACATATTTATGCAACATCTGCTTCTATTGATGATATTACTTTAAATAGTAGTGGTATTGTTTCATCTTCTGCACAAGTAACATCACTTCTACCAACAGGAACAGTAAGTGGTTCATCTCAAGTATTAGGTGGAAGTGGAATACACTCATCTTCAAATCAAGTAATATCATCTCTATCAAATCAAACAGTTAATTTTGGTACTGGTGATATTACTGCAAACTCATTTAGTGGAGATGGTAGTAGTTTAACGGGTATCACAGTATCTCAGGCAGCAACAGTTGCAGATACATTTACAAATCAAACTTCTGTAACAGTAACACACAACTTTAATACAAGAAACATACTTGTTGCAGTTTATGATAACACTAATAACCAAATTATACCTCAAAATGTAAATACAAGTAACTTAAATCAAGCAGTTATTACATTCCCAAGTGCAGTAACAGGTACAGTTGTAGTTGCAAAGGGTGGACATATTGTTACGGCGGCCGCTACAAGTTTTGGAGGTAATTTTGTATCAAATACAAGTTTAAATGGATATACAATATCCGGCTCAGGTAATATTAATTTTGTTGGTGACTTAACTGTTAATGGTAACGCAACTGTTACGGGTACACTTACTTTATCGAATGCAGATGATATTAGAATCCAAGATAATATTTTACTACTTAACTGGGGTAAAGGAAACACCGATGGTGGATTGGAAGTATCTGCTCAAAGTGGTGGTACTGGTTCCTTATTTTGGGATGAAAGTGCCGGTCATTGGAAGGGTGGAGTAAAAGGAAGTGAATATCAATTATATACTACTAATAATTTTAATATTTCAAGTATAAACTCGTTTACTCAATCAATAGATACACGAGTAACCAATACAGAATCAACAGGTTCAGTTCATGAATCGAGATTAGATACATTAGAAACGGCCACAGGTTCTTATCAATCATTAGGAGCAGGTGTATTATCTGGCTCTGCTCAGATTACTGCTTTTGGATTTATTAGTGGTTCTGATTTAAATGAAATACATTCATATACATCTTCATTAAAACAAGCAATTGAAGTTAGTGGTACTAACTTAACAGTACTTGGAGATTTAACTGTACAAGGTACTAATACATCGTTAAACACTACTCAACTTTTAATAGAAGATAAATTAATAACATTAGCAAGTGGTTCAACTACATCATTACAAGCTGATGGTGCGGGTATTGAAATAGCAGGAGCAAATAAAACATTAATTTGGGACCACACTAATAGTTCTTTCTTATTTGATGCTAAAGTAAGTTCATCAGTAGGATTTAAAGGAAATGGTTCTGAATTAACCGATATTGCATATTCTAATATTATTTTTGGTGGAACAGGTGTAGTTTCAGGTTCAGACCAAGTTACATCTTCTTTAGATTTAAGATATTTAGAAATCAATGGTGATGGTGTAGTTTCAGGCTCAGACCAAGTAACTTCATCACTCGATTTAAGATATTTAGAAATCAACGGAGATGGTGTAGTAAGTGGTTCAGACCAAGTTACATCTTCTTTAGATTTAAGATATTTAGAAATCAATGGTGATAATGTTTTATCATCATCAAACGAAAACTTTACAGATTACTCACAATCAGTTGATACACGATTAATTGCAGTAGAAGCCTTTTCTTCTTCTCTTGATATTAACAACGCAATCTTAACTGGTTCATTTACTGGCTCGTTTACCGGTGATGGTAGTGGATTAACTGGAATTAGTGTTGCACAAGTTGCAACATTAACCGCATCATTCTCTGACCAATCTACTATAAATGTAGCTCATAACTTTGATACTTATAATGTAATTGTTTCTACTTACGATACAAGTTACAATCAACTTATACCACAAAGTGTATCTTTAACTGATAAAAATACAGTACAAGTTGTATTATCGGCAGCTGATTCTGGTCATGTTGTTGTTGCAAAAGGTGGACATATAATAGCAGCAACCAATTCATTTAGACAATCAGTATCGGGAAATACATCATATACTGTAACACACAATCTTGATGAATCCTACCCATTTGTACAAGCGTGGAATACAGGAAGTAATCAGATGGAAATACCATCGAGTGTAACAAGTAATTCTGCAAATCAAATTACAGTAGCTTTCAATAATACATTTAATGGTAAAATAATAGTTAAAAGATAATGATATGGCTACAGAATGGAATCAGACAACCTTTTTATCAACTTCTGGTGGTGAGGTAGCACAATTTATTTCTGGTGCAGTTTCATCAGGCGGTAGTGGTGGTAGTTCTTCATCAGGCGGTAGTGGTGGTAGTTCTTCATCAAGTAATACTGGTAGTATAACAATAACCGAAGATACTTCTATTGATTTTGGAAATGCATTTAATTATCCAGCATACTCTGTTGACCACCAATCCGATGGTAAACTTATAGTTGGTGCAACTAACAATGTATATGATGGAACTAATAATTCAACAAAAATATTTAGATTAGCTACTGATGGTACTTTAGATACTTCATTTGGTGATAGAGGTGGAATAAGTTATCCTGGTATTGATAATATGTCTTTTCCAAGGGTAAAAGTTGACCCTATAAATGATAAGATATATGTAAATCCACGATATGGAAAGTTGTATAATACAACCGGTACAAATGAAAGTGGATTATATTATGGTTCACCTCTAACAAGACTTTCTTATTTTTTTAGATTAAATTCAGATGGTACTTATGATACAACCTTTAACTCAAACGTATATTCTACATTTGGAGGACGATATTCAGCTACCAGTTATATTATATCAGATTTTGATTTACAGAGTGATGGTAAAATCATAGTAACATCTGAAAAATCAGGTTCTTTATTTAGATTAAATCAAAATGGTACTTTAGATTCTACATTTAGAAATGGACCTTTAACTGGTTCAACCCAAATGGGAGATGCAACTCCTCCAATGAATACAGGATTTCCACGATTAGTTAAAGTTTTACCTGATGATTCATTTGTTTTTGATATTGCAGATAACACAACATATGAAACTGCATCTTTAGGATTTAATTTAAACTCTCATTATAATAGAAGGCCAATTAGAAAGGCATCAGTTGATGGTGCATTAGATACAACATTTAATTCTAATCCAAGTAATTATTTGGCAGGGACTACTCGGACACAATATTATCTTCAAGCTCCACACGAAATATTTCCATGGAATGACGGAACATTGGTTATTGGAGGAGCAGTAACTCAAGTATCAGGTTCAAATACATCTCAAAGTTTAGATTTTAGTAGAGTATTTGTACCTGAGTATGGAATACCTGGATATTTATCATATCCTTGGTCAACTCCATCTGTATTAACTCAAATAACTCAAAGTGATGCAACCTATATACCAACTGGTAGTAGTGGGTTTGTCATAAACGATGTTGGATTGAGAAACGCTGGTTGGAATAACACATGGCCAAAAGGAAATTTTGATTTAGTAACTGATATTAAAAGAGATAAAGTTGGAAACCATTGGGTAGCTGGTATTTTTAACAATTGGGTTGATAAAAGTGGTAATGTTACCGAAACAAATTGGTATTATAATCATTCTATACCATATGACCAAAATATTTTAAGAATAAGACCTGATGGTAATATTGATATGCTGGATTCCCCATATTTGAATACAGATACAAGTACAGTTAGTTGGGATAGTATTACAGAACCTATAAGTGATATTGCAGTATGGCATGATACAAATGATATAAAAGTAACTTTTGTTGGTAAGTTTGATAATGTAAGTACTGCAAATGGTGGTATTCTTCAGTATAAGGTAGCTAACGCATATGGATTTGCACACATAGTTGGTACATATAATGGTGGTAGATACGAAATAGCTTGTAACAAATCAAGTCCTGTAACCGAAGGTGATACCATTACTTGGACATTAAATACAAGAGGAGTTGCAACAGGTAGTGTTGCTTATACAATTAGTGGAATTACATCTGCAGATTTATCTGCTGGTAGTTTAACTGGTAATTTTAATGTAAATTATCACACTTATAAATGGGGAAGTACTATATCAATAACTTTGGCAGATGATGGTGTATATGAAAGTGAAAATATAACACTTACACTTGATGGAACTGGAATATCACAAACACTTTCTATAACCGATACAACTTCTGCACCAAGTAGTGGTGGTGGAGGTTCTTCTGGAATATATTCACTCAATTGGATGTCAGTTTCAGGTAGTCAGACTTTTGATTTATTATCAGGAAGTGAAATGACTTATACACTAACTTTAACGGATAACAGTTATTTTAGTAATACTTCTGTTGATGTAACGGTTGGTAGTTGGGAAATGAGAAATTATACCCCAGAACTTCGAAGAACTGTTATACCGAGTTGGACTGAAAGTGATTTTGTTATAGATAGTACTTATGGTACTGTTACTGGAAGTAGTCTATATTTCTATGATGGTGTTGCAGAAGTTAAATTTATTTTTAACGAGACTTCATATCCAGCAGTTACCGCATCATACTCACCAAATGGAGATTACTTAACATATAAACCATTAATTGGATATAGAATTTATCAAAGTGGGAGTAATGTATATTCAAACGCTCCGTCGGTTGGAGGTGCTGATGATTACAGAAGTTTAGCTCATAGTGCATCTGTTAACTGGACTTTACAAGATTGGCCATCTCAATACTCAAGTACGTTAGTAAACCAAAAACTGACATTAAATGAAGGTAAAACTATATATTGGGTTAGTAGGTCATTTGATGAGGGAGCGAATTATAGTCCAGTAGGTCAAACATATAGTAGTTTTAAATCCTATAACACACCTATAAAAGTAGGAGATACAATTTATGATACGGATGGTACTAGCACTAAATTATGGACAACATTAGCTTCAACTGACCAATCTTCTACTGGCTCTAATTGGTATTTCTCAAGTGGAGGAACGTTTTTACCAATAAGATATGCTGCTATATCAAGAGGAATTGTTACCAAAACATGGTATAATGATAACCAATTACAAGGAAATTGGAATCCTGTTATAAACTCTTTATTTAGTGGTTCAAATGAATGGACAGTAGATTCACCTGAATATGATAAAGTACGAACTTTTGAAGTTCAATCAAAAGAAGGATGGTGGTATAGATTTAACACACGAGGAACTACAAAATTACGTTCCACAGTAGAACCTACTTTAGCTGTAACCGAAAGTGGTGATAATGGAACAACTTTTACACAAGGTTCTTTTTATACAGATGATGTATTTGCAGATATTTCTCAAGGATGGACTAAGGAAATTGTTTCTATGAGTGTAAATACTAACACAAGCCCAACATCAGCAACTAATTATTCTACAACACGAGAAATATATTATCTAACATCTGGTTCTAAACGAGATTTTGGATGGACAAATTATAGAAGTTATCTACCTGGTGGTTTATCATATTATAACAATACAGGTTCATACGGAGAACAAAATGTGATTAAAGCATATACTACAGCATCATATGGTGATTATGCATATAATTATTTTTGGGATACAACTACCTTTGATGTTAAATTTCATGAAGATAATTTAGATAGATTTACAGGGAATCGTTTCTTACATTATAATGGTGCAATGTATATGAGACAACAATCCGGATTGCCTTATCCAATGGTGGATTATGGTGGAAATATATCGTTTGTTAGTCCATATGATACTCAATCTTTGGATAACACTCAAGGTATATTTTACTTAGGTACTGATATAAATGGTAATATAATAAGTGGTTCTGAAAACTACAATATTGGAGGTACTTACAATGTTAACACTAAAGCTGGATATGCTTACTCAAGTACAACGAAATTCACTTGTGGTACTGGAAATAAATGGCCTGCAAATGGTGATACTATATACTACTATGATGGGCCTTTGGCAGGTAATGCATTTACTGCTCCTTCTAATGGTACTTGGTATGTTGTGTTTACCGCTGAAGTACCTACTACTGATTTAACTCTTCATTCGAGTGAATGGAATAAAATGATAATAAACACAGATGGTTCAATAGGTACCTGTTTGTTTTCTATATATTAAAAAGGAATAATTATGTTTATAGAATCAGATAACATATTTACATTACAAAAATTAACATCGGCTAGAGATAAAACTATTGTTATGTTTGGTGTTAATTGGTGTGAACAATGTGAATCTCTAAAAAAAGAGTTTGTAAAATTAGAACCAACTGAAAGAGAAAAAAATATTGATTTTATCTATTGTGATGTAGATAGAAATCAAAATATTTCAGAATTAGTAGAAATAGAAAAATTACCAACATTAGTTTCTTTCAATAGAACTAATGTAGTTTTGAAACACGAAGGTAAAACAAAAAAAGATATAATAAAAACATTAAAATCTTTAATAGGAATATAAATGGACAGAGGTAATAAAAAAATAGCAGAAGCTAAGTTTTCAGACAATAGAAAAAAAATATTAAAAGCTGAAAAAATTATATCTGAGTTAAGGGGTTATAAGTTCACATGGAATGAAGGTCAAAACTCATATAAAGGAAACGATTATGGTTTTTTAGGAAATGAACTAAAAAACAATGAACATCTAAAAGATTTAGTGATTCATCAAGATAATACTCATTTCGTAAGATATGAATCAATCGTAACTATATTAGTAGAGGCAGTTAAAGTTCTTCAAGAAAAAGTTAAAAATTTAGAAGAAAACCAAAAATAATTTATGGAATATGATGTTTATTGTTCAACAGGTGGGGGACCTTGGGTAAATGCAGGTACTGATACTTGGGTAAACTTATGGATGGAATTAGTTGCACCTAAATTAGATGTTAAACCAATACTTTTAATTCATAGAAATAAACCAAAAGGACATGAAGATTACCAATTTCCAATTGAAACTTATTGGCATGGTGATGATATTGAAAAATTTGATGAATTATGTAAAGGAGCAAGAAGAATTAACATATTACATGGACATTATACTCCAATGAGGTGTATAGTTGAAAATAAACATAAAATTCATTCTAACGTTTTACATAATTCAGTAGACCATATTATAAAATCACAAGTTCTTACTGATGCAGTTCGTGGATGGCATCCTTGGATTGATTCTGCTTGGGAAAGAGAAGTAAATGATTGGGCAAATCACTCAATATGGGTTGGTTTATTTAAAATACCATATAAAAATAAAAACATAAGAAATTTTTATGAATTTAAGCATAATTTACCTTTAAGTAAATCAAATAAACTTGGATTTGCTTCAAGATGTGAGGGGAGAAAAAACCCACACTATTTAGATAAAAAAGATTGTTACATATTTACTAACTCTCGTGAATTTAAAGTTGTTTGGAAACAAGGAGCTGGTGTAGAATGTCATAATGCAAAAATATATCACTACGATTCATCTTTTAAAGATGTATTTTGGAATATGGATTGGGGAATATCTCATTCCTGTTTCGTAGCAGAACCATTTGGATATTCAATTTTTCAGTCAGTTGATTATGGAAAGCTACCAATTATACATACAATGTGGTGTAGTGATTTAGAATATCCTTACAGGACTGAAACTAAAAAGGAATTCGATGATATTTATAGTAGATTAAAAGAAACCTCATATGAAGAAAAAAATAAGTGGTTTTTACACATAAAAGAGTATATGATTAATAATTTTACCAACAAAGATGTGTGGGTAGAAGAATTACTCAATATTTATAATATATAGGAGAAATTATGGCAAGAACTTCGGGTGACACTTTATCACTAAATAATTTAGCAGGAGCATTAGGAGCAACTCAAAATTCAAATGTATCTTTAAATGCTATGAATGGAAATGCTAATACTGCAGTTTCATTGGATAACTATGGAATTGACTCTGTTGATTCTATAACTGGATATAGATACATTGTTGAGGGAGATTCCGATACCTATGAATTGGGATTTTCTGGTGAAGGAAGTAAATTCACAAGTGTAAAAAGCAGATATCAAAATTTTACATGGTCAGTAGCTGCTGGTAGTTATATTTCTATTAGTGGAACTATAAATAAACAAGCTACTGTAACAGCTTCTAACATGAACCCACAAAATCCAAGTACACAAACCGTTTTACAGAGTGCACAGGATAATACTATACGAGTTAAATTTAATGACGGATTCAATGACCACGCTACAAACTATAATGTAAATAGAGATAAGACTGTAACTGCAGTTGATTCATATGATGGTAACTCAACCGCATTGTGTTTACGTTCCGATTCTCCTATCACAAAGGCAGATGGTACTATTGTAGAAATCGGTGATTTATCAGAAGGAGATTTATTACAAGGATTCCAAATTAATAATTTAGCAAAAGATTTAGATGGCCAAAGTAATTTTTTAAATTGGATGGAAGATGAGTTAACAGTAACACCTGTTGAAGTTGAGATAAAAAATCTTATATATTCTTTCTCAAATAAAATATATAATATTAATGATGGTGAAATTAGATGTACTATCGAACATCCATTATTAGTAAAAGATTCACATGAAAAATATAGATTCTTAGAAGCAAGAAGAGTTATTGTTGGAGACCACTTGATTAAGTATACAGAAAATGGTACTCAAGAAATAGAAGTAACTTCAATCGAGATTGAAACAGATGATGTTGAAATCGTATCAATTGATGTTGCAGACCAAGATACTTATATGGTTAATGGGTATATAACTCACAATAAATCAGGAGATACTCATACTGATTTAGGTGCACCTGCTCAAGTAAGTGGTCTTTCGTTTTCAAACCCTAACCTAACTTGGACTGCGGTTAGTGGAGCAGATACTTATTACATTGAAATTGATGATGCATCAAACTTCTCATCGGTAAATACAACTTATAGTAATTGGAGTACAAATTCAATTAGAATAGGTCGTTCTTTCGATGCAGCAACAGAAAATATTTCACCAGTTGCACTTGCGGTAGGAACTTGGTATATTAGAATTAAAGCAATTGACCATGGACTGTTATCAGCGAACTGGTCATCTACTTTAACGGTGACTATTTCATAAAATTTTACGTTTTCAGAAAATGTATATATTTATATATATAAATTAAAAAATAATTAAAATACAAAGTTATGGCAGAAACAATTAAATTTACAGAAGAAGAAGTAAGTTCAATTAATCAATTAAGAATAGATGTTTCAAATGTTTTTACACAATTAGGACAGTTACAAATTGAAAAATCAAGAAGAAATCAAGAATTTGAAAGTATTGAGACTCAGTTAATACAAAAACATCAAGAACTTGTAGAAACAGAAAGAGAAATATTCAAAGGTTTAAATGAAAAATATGGAGATGGTAACTTTGACCCTTCAACTGGTGAATTCACTCCAACTCCAAAAGAAGAAACAACAGAAATATAAGGATATTCAAAAATACCTTTGGAAAAAATAATTTATACTTATATAAAGAGTATATTATACAAAAATTAACGAGGAGTAATATAAAATGGCAGAAAAAATTGTATCACCTGGTGTATTTACGAGAGAAAATGACCTTTCTTTCTTATCACAAGGGATTGGTGAAATAGGAGCAGCAATCATTGGACCT
>Ga0222715_10000527_pt1 | contig 37948 bp, 45 predicted proteins | sample C33_9DmetaG_FD_165056 | JGI IMG/M metagenome (GOLD analysis project Ga0222715, IMG submission 165056) | Estuarine water microbial communities from San Francisco Bay, California, United States - C33_9D | ecosystem: Environmental > Aquatic > Marine > Unclassified | place: USA: California...
AAATCAGAAAACTTATCATAACTTTCCTCTGGCGCAGGATAGGTTTCTTTTTCTTTTGTTTGATTACCACCCACTATGTTTTGTGCTGTATTTTCTACATCATACAATCTCATTTTACTTCTATCAACACCTACAATAAACGCTCTATTAATACTAGGGTCGTTATATCTATTTTTTAATTGTTTAACTTTCATTTGTCCTAGTGATTCTAATTCTTCATTAGACATCAAGGCAAACATAAAGTCAGCAGTTGCTGGTAGACCAAATGATTCTGATGTATCTTCCAAACCTATATCTGTACTAACAAAACCAGTTCTAGTTGTTTGTGTTGCACTAAAGATAGGTACATTAAACTCTACAGCAAGACCTCTAAGTTCTTCAGCAATTGCTTTGATATAAAAATAAGATGAAATATTTCCGCCTTTAAATCTACTTGACGCACATATGTTTAAATAATCAATAAAAATAATATCAGGTCTAAATGATTTTTTTAGAGAAAGTTCATTTAGTAAACTTCTAAAATGACCACTATGAGCTGATGCAGTAGGATATTCTTTTATAATTAATTTACCTTTTGTTCTACCTTCTAACTTCATTAGTTTACTATCATATAAGTCTTTTGGCATTGCGTGTAAGTCATCAATAGTTACATCAAATAAATTTGCGTCTATTCTTTCAGCAATTCTTTCTTCTGCCATTTCTAAAGTAATGTACAAAACATTTTGACCTTGAGTTAAAAAGTTAGATGCACAATGACACATAAACAAAGACTTACCAACACCAGTACCTGCCAACGCAATATTTAAAGTCTTACTAGGTACACCACCTTTTGTAATTCTATTAAAATAATTTAAATCAAAAGGAAATCTTTTTTCTTTAGTATGGTACCAATCAAATCTAGCTTTTGCATCAACAATGTAATCGTGCCCAATATGATTATCAAAAGAAACTGCCAATGCATCAGCAAGAATACCTGGTATTGCTTCTGATTGTCTGGACTTATCTTTTCCGTCTAATATCTTTATACCTTCAAGTACAGCGTTATGTACTGCTCTATCTTTACAAAATTTCTCTGTTGTGTCTAGTAACCATTGTTGGTCTACTTCTTCATAAGAAATACTATTAACTAATTCTTTTACATCTTTAAATTCTTCTTCATTAATATCTTTTCGATTATTGAGTTCAATTAAAATTGCTTCTTTTGTAGGAATATTTTTATATTGTAAAACAAATTTTTCTATTTGTTCAAATAATATTTTTTCAACTCTTTTGGAAAAATAAAATGACTTTAGAAAAGGTAAAGTCTTTCTAGTAAAATCTTCATTATGAAAAAGATTAGTTAGTATTGTATTTTCAATTCTTTCGTTATTCATCAATTTTTAAAGTTCCATTTTTTAATTGTTCTTCAACACATTCGATTAATATATCGCCAATATAATTTCTAAAATCTTTTGACTCTATATCTTCTTTATTAGGATTAGCCATTATGTCGTAAGTAAACTTTAAGGGTATCTCACCTTTTTCATTTTCAGTTTCAGAAAACTTTATATTATTATATTTGTAGATGATACCTTCGTAGGCACCTTCCAATATCTTAATACAACTAAAGTCATCGCCTTGTCTTTGAGCAAAGGCGTATCTTTTAATTTCCTTCTTCTTCGTCTGATCCGTAGCTGAATTTTCGTTTTGCGACTTCATCTATCTTATCTAATACCTCTTTTGTAAAATACTTTTCAGGTTCATCATTTATATTCTTACCAAAGACTTTAGAACCATCTGGCATTTCATATCTTGTAGATACTTTCTTAAAGATACCCGCTTCTTCAGCAAGTTCAATAAGGCCATAGTATTTGTCTAAACCTCTTTTGTAAGTTAGTTTTACGTCAATTTGTGCGTTTTCTTTTGTTAACCTTGATTTGTAATTTTTACAATGTATTATATTTCCAACAACCTCGGTACCTTCTTTGTCTTTTCGTTTACCAAGATAGATGATTGATGATGCAGCGTATTTTAAACCACTTCCGCCACCCATTTCTTTTTGAGGGAACATTGAACCAATGACATCATACGTGTGGTTAGTCATTATCATAGGTATATTTGCTTTACCTAGTTTCAATGTTAAAACTCTAAATGTAGATTTGACTATTTGTGATCTAGTCATATCTCTTGTTTCTTTACCAGCGGCTGTATCTTCCATTTCTTTTGTAGTTGATAACATACCTAAACTATCTAATACAAACATTAAAGGTTTTCTATTTGCCTCTGGTTGTTCAATATATTTGTCTAAAATTTTTATAGATTGATTTCTAAATTCTTGTACTGTGGCAACTGGAACAATAACCATTCTCTTACTATCTACGCCACGACTTTCAATCATTTCTTTTGAAATAGCACTTTCTGATTCAAAATATATTACACCAGCTTCTTTATCTTTATCTAAAAAGTTCTTACAAATACCTAATGCGAAAAATGTTTTACCTGTTGCGGCTTCACCAGCGATTGCTGTAATTTTATTTCCTGGTAGACCACCATAGATACTACCTGATAATAATGCATTAAATGAATATGAGCCTGTATCAATAAAACTTGTTACATCTGCACTATCAACACCTTCACTTACTAGTGAAGCATACTCATTACCTGTTTCTTTAATTATGTCTTTTAAAAAATTACTCATATTCAATTGTCTCCTATTTTATATAATATATCATATATTTAATATAATGTCAATGTTAATCGTCATCTTCTTCAATATTTAATAATTTGGTGGGTAGATATGCTTCACCCTCCCATTCAAATCTAAATTTTGGGTCTTTTGGTACATAACCTTTTTTGGGTTCTTCATACTCACTTGATTTAACTTTAGTCCACAAAGTGTCTTTTATTTCATTTAAATGTATCATACCTGTTTCATTATATATTCTACCTTCAAATTTTTCAGCCATAAAGTGTACAACTTCTCTATTGTATTCTACTTTTCTTTGATAATCCCAATATGGTTTTAAATCTTCGTAAGATTTTTTTGTAATAGGCATTGCCATATATTTATTTTTTTAAAGCAATGACACCTATAAAATTAAAGTTTTGCCAAAACGTATGTACTTCAAAACCAGCGTCTGTACACATTTTAAATAGTTCAGTTTTAGTATTTGGTTTCATCATATGTCTTAACTGTACTTCTTTATCTAAAATTTCTTTATCAGAAAAGTTTTTTCTTTTATGGTCATAAAACATAAAAGTCATCATATCTTGTACTTTTGGATTACAACTAAAAGTTTTTTCACTAAAGATAAATGCGCCACCTTTATTTAATCCATTATAAACTTTACTAATAACATCTTCTCTATCTTTTGGTTTCATAAATTGTAAAGTAAAGATAGAAGTAACCAAAGAACAGTTTTTAAAATCATATTCTCTTACATCACCTTTAAAATAATTTAATTGACCGTATTCATCTAAGTCTTTTTCATAGTCTTTAAAAAAATCTTCTTCAATTTCTATTCCTGTATATCTTGCTTGTGGTATATGTTTTCTATTTTGTTCAATCATAGCTTTCAATAGTTTACCTGTTGAACAACCTAGATCAACAACTTCTGTATAATCCTCAACAAAATATTTTGATAAAGATAAAACATCATTCCAAAGATTTGTATAACCTCTTACAGAATGTTCTATATGATTATCAAAGCCTTCTTCAGATGTGGCAAATGTAAATTTAGTCATTATTTAACTCCTTGTATGGTTTCAATACTTTGTTATAAACACTTTCAGCAAGTGCTTTCATCATCAACGGAGGTACCATACGACCAATCCTTTCCGATTTTTGTTTATGTTCACCTGTCAATATAAAGTCTTCAGGTAAAGACATAATTCTTTTTAATTCTTTGATAGTAAACTTTCTATCTTCTAATGGGTGACACGTACCAGCAATACCAGCAAGATTACCCATCGCAGTAATTGTTGGACAAGGTTTTCTTAAACTTGATCTCTTTAAATTAAAGTGATGACCTTTGTCGTGGTAATCCATACCAGTTAATACTTTGTCAGGGTCTTTAGGCATTTTCATTAATGTTTTACCTACAGCCTTATCTGGTCCAATTTTTTCAATTAAGTATTTTAATTCTTCTTCATCATCATTTACTATATCATTAATTGCTTCTCCTAATGTAGTTCTTTCTTTATTCTTTTCAGGATATAATTGATACATAGTCATAAAATTTAAACCAATTTTTTCAGCAACGTCTTCTCTAACTGCGATAAAGAAAGTTCTTTTACGAGATTGTGGAACACCAAAGTAACTTGCGTCTAATACATCAGCGACTACAAGATAACCAATATCTTCAAATGTATTTTGTATTCTATGGAAGTATTCTTTTGCTTCGCCCATAGTCAAACCTTCAACGTTTTCACCAATGATAACTTTTGGTTTAATTTCTTTAGCAACTCTTAAAAATTCAAAAAATAAATCTTCAACATTTTCCACACCTTTAATATCACTATATTGTTTTGTTTTACCAAATGCGTCTGCGTGAGTTCTACCTTTACCGTGAGATACTGAACCAGCCATACTAAATGCTGAACACGGTGGCGAACCATCTAGTAAATCAAGTTCACCTGGTTTTAAATTAATCTTTTCTAAAAAATCTTTTCCTGTTAATTTTTTAATATCACCAGGTATAATAAGTGTATTTGGATAATTTTGTTTATATGTGTTTTGAGCTTCAGGTACAAATTCATTAATTGCAAGTATCTTACCACCAGCCAATCTATAACCAGTTGATGAACCACCACCTCCAGCAAATGTAGATAACACATTAAAGAGTTCTCTTTTTTCACTCTCTAAAGTATCTTGTAAAGTATATCTTTTATATTTAAACATAGTCATATTATATCACATTTAATTAAATTTGTCAACCTCATTACCCCAACTATCCCAACCAGGCCTTTGATTTCTAGCAAATAGTTCAATATAGGGACCTTCTAATAGTGATTCTATTCTATCATATATTTCATTTGGTTTTCTGGAATGTTCTCTACGATTCGATACTATTAACTGATCTACGTTACTTGATAATCTACTTGGTTTTCCTTTTGTAGCAAGTAATGCCATTTCAGGATTGGCACGTGTCCAATAACCTAAACCTTTAAAATAATCGTTATTATTTTTATTTTGTTTTACCCAAGTAAAAGCAACTGTCTTATAAGTGAAACCCCACGCCTCTATAACTTCAAATGCTTTTTGAAGAAAGGGGTCAGTCACCCACATTATAAGGGTGGAATTGCTTTCAGCAAGATTATTAACAGGTAGAAGAATGATGTCAGATAGACTAGCGCAAGAATAATGCCTAGTGGCGTTTCTTCCTTCTCCTTTTTTTGAATATGATTTAAAATACCACGGAGGGTCAGCATAAATTACCTTATATTGTTTATTAATATTACTTATATCCATAACTCATCAAAAAAATTTTTAATAATATGACAAATAAACATATCTGGTATGTTTTAATATTTGTTGTTAAGGCCAAATGAGCTCCTAAGGCAAATGACCAATGTACCACAATAATGAATAAAAATAAACTTATCATTAACTAAAAAAATTTTCTAAACTTGCTTTCTTTTCATAAGACCAACCAATAGAGTTTAAAATAAAACTTAAAGGGTCTAAAAATGTTTTTTGAAATTGTGTTTCGTAATCAATATATTCTTGTAGTTTAAATTCTTTTGGTAGTTTTGTTACATAACTAATAACATCAAACTTAAATGGATTTGCTTCTATTAGTTTTAGAAACTTAATCTTATCACCTTCTTGTATCAATGGATATTTCTTACCTAGTTTAAATTCTCTTAATTGATGATTGTAAATTAAAGCACCTTTCACGTGAATAGGTGTTCCTTTAATAAAGATATTATTACTATGTTTATATTTAGCCAAGTTATTACAAGACCTTGGAAAAGATATTTGTTCTGCTGTCATATTATAAAACTCATTTTTAAACTTAGAAACAAATGCTTGTAAGGTATCTTCATCTTTAGTCATAATTAATTTAATTGCTTCTTTAATCTTACCTCTACAAACCTCAGGTGTTGATGACTTGACAGCTTCAATACCCATAATCTTTAGTTTAGGTTCGTCAAATGTAATACCTTCTTCGTCTAATACATTTAACATATATCTTTTTTTCGCAGTCCATATACCTTTGTCAGCAATAACTTCTCGTTTCATTACCATTTTATTTTCTATTGCATTTGTATATTCAGCAAGATTAGAAAAACACTTATCTAAAAATGGTTGTATTCTTCCTTCAACTACTTTGTTTATAAATCTTAAAGTTTGTTCTTTAGTTTTATCTTTACACACTTGTTCAACAAGTTTATCCAAACAAAGATAAATTGAGTCTGTATCTGACGCAACAACGTAATCAATCTTATCGTGTGTTTTTAAAATGTTGTTCATATACTCATTTACGTTTTGTTCAATAAAACGAATTACAAATTGACCTGATGTGGTAATTGCTGTTGCTTGTCTTACATCATAATATCTAAAGTATTGATTACCAATGGCACCATAAGCAGAGTTCAACGCAATCTTTTTAGCCCATTGAATATTATGACAACGAGATATTTCTTTTAATAATTTTTTATCTTTTGTTTTTTGATATTCTTGTTTTGCTTCAAATTCTAATGTCTTAAATTTAACTCTATCATTGTACATATTTTCCATAAGTCTAGGTAGAAAACCTGGACTATCTGTTTTAAACATAGCACCATTTGGCGTAATACAAGCACCTTCAGTTTTTAAATAAGTTAGCGGTGTCGCCTGTGTTAATAACTTATCTACTGATATGCCTGCTGATTTTACGCCAATGATTTTTTCAGGTGAGATATTATATTGCATAATTAAATGTGGATATAGTGAGTTTATATCAAACGAAACAATCCAATTATGCATACCTGTAATAGGGTCTTTTACGTAAGCGCCGTCATACTTATCTTCCTTAACATTATCTTCCTTTGGAGGTATTACTATATTTTCTTTTCTTAAAAAATTATAGATTAACATATCCCACATTCTTACTTGCGAGAATACATCATTGTAATTAACTTTAGCTTCATACGCCATTGTTAATACAAGTTCAATTAATTTTAATTTATCTTCTAAGCCATCAACGATTTCAACGTCTTTAATATTATAATCAATAAAAGATTGAAAATCTTTTGTATACCATTCTCTAAATGTATCGTAAGGATTTTCATCTTTTTGTATACCTAGTTCTACTTTACCTATATAATCTAACTTATAACTTTCTTGTCTTTGTGGTATAAACTTTTGATACAAATCCAAGTAATCTAACATTACAATACCAAAGATGTTATAATGAGTTTGTGGCCTTCCTCGTACTACAATTGATTCTCTTTCAACTAAATTCCAAGGTGAAAATCTTTTTAATATCTTTTCATCAACAATTGTTCTGATACGATTAAATAGATATGGTATATCAAAAAATTTTGTATTCCAGCCAGTTATAACATCAGGATAATTTTTAATCCAAAATTTCATAAATTCCAATATTAGTTTCTTTTCGGAATTACATCTAACATAAGTTATATCTAATCTATCTGATTTAAAATCACCAGTACCCCAAGTTATAATTTGTTTATTAGATTGATTTTTAACTGTAATTGCTAGTATTTCTTCTGTAGGATTTTCTACATCTGGAAAGCCATTTTCGGCACTACATTCTATATCTACCGTAAATATTTTAATATACTCTTTTGAAAATTGTATATCATTAGGAAACTCATCTGAGATATATTGATATTGATAACGGTCCATTCCATAGATAGGTGCGTTATCAGTATTATAATTATTTTTAAAATCTCTTGCTTTTGAGATACTACCAAATTGAAACGATTTTAAATATTGACCTTGTAAAGTTTTATGTTCAGTTTCTTGTTGAGTTATAGCGTATAGAGTAGGTTTATAATCAATTTTTTCTCGGTATTCTTTACCATCTAGTATACCTCGTACTAAGAGTTTACCTCTATGTTCAATAACGTTTTTATAAAAGTTCATAATTTAGTTTGGTGGAGGATAGCGGGATCGAACCGCTGACCTCCTGAATGCAAATCAGGCGCTCTCCCAGCTGAGCTAATCCCCCATTCATACTTATAGGTCTTTTAACAAAGTTGCTATCAAACCATTATGATTTTTTGTTAAAGTTATCTGGCAAGATAATCTACTTTGTTTTGGTTTATATTCTGGTTCATATTCCAATAGTTCCGTTTCAGCGGTTTCTTTTGGAATAGGTTCAAAATATCTTTCGTCAATGTGTACGTGACAAGTTGCACACGCACAACTTCCACAACAGTCTGCTGGTATTTCTGGTATAGAAGTCTTTGAATAATCTCTAGCAGCTTCCATCAAAGTTGAACCTTCAGGTACATCAACTGCTATTTTTGATCCGTCTCGGACAAAATAAACAGTTATCATATTACAACTTTGGTATTTTAGTTTCCGTTATTAGACCTGATGGTGTTAAAATACTACTTGTATTTTGTTGATATGATTTTAGTATTTCTTCTTTAGGGTCAACCATAGAAATAATGTTTGCGTCTTTTAAATCTACAGAATTTTCTTTTGAATATGGACTATATAAAGTCATCATTAATTGAACAGGTTTACCTGGTCCTTGTTGATGAGGTATGATTACAAAAGGTTGTCTTAACGTAATTGTACCTGAGTCCGTATTGTGTTTAACTTTAGCGATAACGTCTTCGCCTGTGGTTAATCTTAATATTTTCACATCTGACATAATATCTCCTTATTATTTAATATATCACAAATTGACTTGTTTGTCAATGTTATTTTTCAAAACCAATTTTGTCTTCTTTACCTTTTTTTTCAATCGGTCTCATTCTTTTGCTTAAAACAAAAGTTCTATTTGGATTGACACTTACATTCATCTGTCTCATTAAATCTCTATTGATTAATAAATCAGAACCTGAACGAGGTCTTGCATCTAATCCCACTTCTACATCTTTGTATGTAAATCCATTAAACGAAATATCCATTAATATTGTTGGTCTTGTTTCTGATGGTTCTTCACCATCTGCGTTTGCTCTATAAACTTTACTTAAACCATTTCTAGGTTTACTAAAAGTTTTACCATCATATTTCCATTTGATTGTTTTACCTTGTTCTAATATTTCATCTGCGTGTAATGCACAAGCAACTGAACCATTACCTGTATCAAATTTTGCTCTTACTTTTCCAACTTCATCTAATTCTACAGTTTCTAACCAACCACATTCACTTGCAGCTTGTCTATCCCAATGACTTCTTTTAGAAACCCAATCAATAATATTGTAAATTAGTTCTTCGCCACCTATTGCTCCTGATGGTTCTGGATCAGAATAATAATCTTTGTATTGATAACCTTCATATTCAGCACCTGAACCTGGACTACCATTAATTTCTAATACATAAGTCTTTCCTTTATAAACAATATGATCTACTCCTACTAGGTATGCCTTTGAAGCTCTACTTGCTTTTAAAATAATTTCTTGTTCTTCTTCACTTAATTTATAAGGTTTGGGTATAGCACCTCTATGAGTATTTGATCTAAACTCATTTTTAGCGTGTATTCTATTTGTAGAAGCAAATATTTTGTTATCTACCACTAGTGTTCTTATATCACCGTCAGTTGGCATATATTCTTGTATTAATAATTCTGCATCGTGTTTCCATAAAGCTTGAATTGTAGAAACTAAAGAATCCATACTTTCAACTTTGATTACTCCAATACCTTGAGTACCCGTAAGTGTTTTAAGTATCACTGGAAATTTATTTCCAACTAATTTAACTGCGTCTTCAATATTTTTTTCATTTGAAACAAATGCTGTTCTTGGTGTTGGTATACCAAACTTTTCAAATAACAATGCGGTTGTTAATTTATTATCACACGTTAACATTGCTGCTCGTGTATTTAACATAAACGCTGATGAGTTTTGAAATGCTGATAATAAAGATAACCCTGCTTCATCTTCAACTGCTCCAGCTCGTGTAATACAAACTGTATCTTTACCTATAAATGTATGTTCTGAATCTTTACCGTCATAGTTATAGACCGTTAAAGTATTTTTATCTTCGTCTTTTGCTGTGATGATAGCGTGTTTAGTGTTTATGATAACACATTCAAAACCTTTTTTCTTACAAGCCTTTTCTATAAGACCTACTGTAAGTTCTTTTTTTAAAGGTGAACCTGGTTTTTGTTTTTTAACGTTGGGTTGAGACTTCGTAATAACAGCAACCGTGATAGGTTTCTCTTTTCGTTCTAAGTCTTGTTCTGTTAAATATTCTCTAAACTTTGGAATTTGCATCTATTACTCATCTTTTACTTCTTCTTTATTATCAATTTTTTTGCCAATGTTATATTTGGCAGATAGAATCCATTCCTTTTTTTCTTTAAAAGGTAATACTTTAATTTGACTTAACGGTGCTTTATCTTCTGATTTTTTCTTATCTACAATTTCAATCAAGTTCCAATCTTCTAATAATATAGCGATTGTATTTCTTCTTTGAATATCGTTTTGTACTAACGTTGCTTTCTTACCATCTAAAGCAAATAGTTCTTTAAAATGTGTAATATAATATTTACCTTGTTTGTGTAAGATATGACAAGATTGATAAAGTGTTTTATCTTTACGACTAGCTACACCAATTCTTGTTAAAGTTTCTCTAATTTTTAAGAAGTCGTCTGGTTGTTTGATTGTTACCTCAAGCATACTTTCAGGCGACCACTTTATAATTTCTTCACTCATTTTGTTCTCCCGCCCTTTAGTAAGGACCTTTTAATTTGTTCAATTTGTTGTATAGTTAGTATGTCTAGAGCTTGTTTTGCTTTTTCATTACTATAACCATAATACTCTTTTATATAATCTAAATCTTTCAGTTTGGATTGTGATAACCACTTACCACCAAATCGCTTCTTTTTTCTAATACTATTTATGTAAAAATGAAATTGTATCTTTTTATCTAAGAAGTGATAACCATTCATTTCATTAGCCTGCGCTATACAGTCATAATGCATAGATAAACACTTATTAATAATGTAGGGAGGATACTTCTTTTCCCAAGTAAAATCTTCAGTATCTAATAGTTTTTCTTTAGTAAAATTAATTGCGTTTAGATAATCTTTTAATTCGTACATAATATATTTTTATGGTGCCCCTTGTCCGATTCGAACAGACCACCTACTGATTACAAATCAGTTGCTCTACCAAATGAGCTAAAGGGGCGTTAATTATTCTTTTCTTTTTTTCTACCCATATACCATTTACTAGGTTCATAGTTGTATCTTTTACCGTGATGTCCTCGTATATCAGCATACCACATTCTTAACTTAACTATTAAAATTTTCCAAAATGTTCTTTTTGCCACTTTAACCTTTACTTAAATTTACACCCTGCCATTATTTCTGTTAGACAAGCAACCATATTTATTTCTTGGTCAGCAACAAACGCAGATTTATATTGATAACCAGCAATAATTAATATTGCTTGAGGTATTGATTTTGGATCAAGTGTTGTATAAAGAGTTTCATACAAACTTTTAAAAAGATGAGATGCTTCTTTATCTAAATTTTGTACAACCCATTTTCTCATATCATTAAAACGTTTTTCTTTTAACGATTTGATTAATTCTTTTGTATTAACTTCCGATAAATTAAATAAAACACCACTATCAATTTTACCTCTTACTGAATATCTTTGTAACTCATTAATGGTTCTTCTAAAATCTGGATAATGTTTTTGAATTAACTCTGCTAATACCTTTTTATCATATTCTATTTTTTCTTCTTTTAGAACATCACAAAGTCTATCTAAAAACTTTGTAGCAGTCTTTACTCTTTGTCCATTAGTTATTTTAAAATCAATAACTGTACAACGACTATGTAAGGGTTCTATAATTTTGTTTTTAAAATTACAAGTAAATATAAATCTACAATTTTTATAGAAAGATTCAATAAAGTTTCTTAACGCAGGTTGTACTGATTCTGCGTTCATATAATCTGCTTCGTCTATGATTACAACTTTATGATTTGCGTCTTCAGTAAGAGATACTGTACTTGCAAAGTTTTTGATCTTACTTCTTACTGTATCAATTTGTCGACCTTCATCTGACCCATTGATAACAATATAATCACAACCTAATTCTTCACATAATGCCTTGGCAACTGTTGTCTTACCAGTACCAGCACTACCTGATAGTAATAGATTTGGGATTTCTTTTTGTTTTAGGAATTGAGTAAATGTATTTTTTAAATCTTCGGTAAGAATACACTCACTAATTTTTCGTGGACGATATTTTTCAACCCACAGATATTCTGACATAATATAAACCTCAATTTATTCATTATTTAGTTTCCATTGTAAATTCTTTTACAATTTCAGTATCAACATCATAACCGCCTTTATTCATTGTCCAACAATCTTCTTCACGGTCATAATCGTGTTCATCTACAAATTGTTGTACCTTGTCTGCCAATTCTTTATCTTCTTCACTAGCATTATGATAGGTACTCCAATCAAAGTATAAACCTTTTTCAAAGGTAGGTAGATCACCAAACTCATTTATTATATCTTCTACAGAAATTTCTCTATTAAGATAATGTGTGGTTTGATGATATTCTCTTGTTTCAACTTTAATGTAGCCATCTAGTGGATACACTGTACCATCTTCGGTTCTAACAACATTAGAGTTTTTATCTTCTTCCTCTGGTGTCATAGGAGTTTTAACTTCGCTCATATTAAAACTCCGAGTCAGGTTCTAAGGCTATCCAATATTGTACTGCTTTGTTTCTATTCACAAAGTGAGAAATCTTTGCTTTTGAGATTGCAACATCATAATCATCAACAATCTGTTTAAAGTTTTCTGTTCTAAAGTAAGCAGTAAACTTTTTGTCTGATTCACCTACATCTACTGAATATTCATTAGAGGATTTGTTTTTCTTATCTGTACCTACTAATTTAATTTTCTTACCATCGCCTTTTACCGCAACATCTGGTAGATTAAGTGTAGTTACACCTTTCATCAATTTAGTAAATTGATCTTTCTTTAAAGTAAATGTAACATACTTGTCTGGCATATTAATAGATTTACTTGGCGCAACAATAACTGATTTGTCTGCAAAGAAATATTTAATTGATTGATTTGTATTTGACTCTGCGATATTTACGTAACCACCACCATTAAACTTTAGGTCTGGTTTATCAAACAACTCAACTGATCTTAAAAATTCAGGTAAATCGTAGATTGCAAATTCACTTTCAAACTTTTCTGATATTTCAGCTTCTGCCAAAATATTTTTCATTGTAGAAATAGTTTGTACTTTATTCCCAGGTTTAATCAAAACATTTTGATTGATGTCTGAGAAGTTTTTTAATACTGATATAGTATCATTTGTTAGGTTCATATTTCACTCCTTCATAATTTAATATATTCATAATATCATAAAACAGATAATTTGTCAACGCTGATTTTATTTGTTAACCTCGTCATATTCAGCATCTATTACATTATCATCTTTTTTAGATTTTTCTTGTTTATCTTGGGTTTCCTGTTTAGGTTGTTCATAGATTTTTTGAGCAATCTTATGAGAGCTATCTAATAAATCTGATGTCTTTTTCTTTATATCATCTATGTTATTTGATTTAAGAGATTCTTCCAAGTCTTTAATTTTACTTTCAATGTCTAATACATCTTCATTTGATAGTTTATCTTTAAAACTTTCTAAAGATTTTTGAACACTTGATATGGTTGCGTCAGCTTGATTTCTAACATCAACATCTTCTTTTTTCTTTTGATCTGCTTCTTTATTAGCCTCAGCGTCTTTAACCATTTTTTCAATTTCTTCATCACTTAATCCACCAGATGAATTAATTTGTATTTGTTGTTCTTTTCCTGTACCTTTATCTTTTGCTGATACTTTTACGATACCATTAGAGTCAATATCAAACGTTACTTCAATTTGAGGAACACCTTTTGGTGCTGGTGGAATACCAACTAAATCAAAATTACCTAAATGTTTATTATCAGCTGCCATAGATCGTTCACCTTGATAAACACTTATTGTTACTGCTGATTGATTATTTTCTGCTGTTGAAAATGTTTGAGATTTCTTACAAGGTATTGTAGTATTTTTTTCTATTAGTTTTGTAAAGACACCACCCAAAGTTTCTAAACCTAAAGATAAAGGTGTTACATCTAATAATAAAACATCTTTTACATCACCTTGTAAAACACCAGCTTGAACTGCTGCTCCCATAGCAACTACCTCATCAGGATTAACTGACTTATTAGGTTCTCTATCAAAAAAGTTTTTCACTGTTTCAATTACTTTAGGCATACGTGTCATACCACCTACAAGTATCACATCAGTTATATCTGATTTTTTTAAACCAGCGTCATCTAAAGCAGTCTGACAAGGTTTAATTGTTCTTTGAATTAACTCCTCACATAACGATTCTAATTTTGATTTTGTAATTTTAAGTGTTAAATGTTTAGGACCTGTCTTATCTGCTGTAATAAATGGTAGATTAATGTCCGTTTGTGATACAGACGACAACTCGATTTTCGCCTTCTCAGCGGCCTCTCTGACACGCTGAAGCGCAAGTTTATCTTGTTTTAGATCAATGTTATTATCTTTTTTAAATTCATCTATTAGATAGTTCGTAATGACACTATCAAAATCCTCACCACCTAAAGCAGTATCACCATTTGTAGATTTAACTTCAAATACTCCATCTCCAATTTCTAATACAGATACATCAAAGGTACCACCACCTAAGTCATAAACAATTATATTACCTGATTTCTTTTTATCTAAACCGTATGCTAATGAAGCAGCAGTAGGTTCATTTACAATTCTTAATACTTCTAATCCAGCAATTTTACCTGCGTCTTTTGTTGCTTGTCTTTGTGAATCATTAAAATACGCTGGTACAGTTATTACAGCTTTTGTAACTTCCTGACCTAAATATTTTTCTGCTGTTTGTTTCATCTTTTGTAAAATGAAAGCAGATATTTGACTAGGTGAATAATCTTTATTTTTCGCTTTAACCCAAGCGTCACCATTACTTGATTTAACTACTGTATATGGTAGAGATTTAATTTCTTTTTGAATATTTGTATCATCAAAATTTCTACCTATTAATCTTTTTACAGCAAAAATTGTATTTTCTGAATTAGTAACAGCTTGTCTTTTTGCTGGTTGTCCAACTAAAGTTTCGTCACCAAAAGCAACTACTGATGGTGTAGTTCTATTACCTTCTAAATTTTCTATAACTTTTGCTTGACTGCCTTCCATAACAGCTACGCAAGAGTTTGTTGTTCCTAAATCTATTCCTATTATTTTACTCATATGTATAGGGCGGCTGTTACACCGCCCCTCCTATTTAATTATTTGATTTCAATTGTTTTAAGTTTTTTAGACTCTGGAACAATTCTCTCTAACGATACTTTTAATAGACCGTCTTTTAATTCAGCGCCTTTAATTTCAACATCATTAGCGATTGTAAATTGTCTTTTAAAATATCTTTTAGAGATACCTTTATAAATTGTATTACCATCTTCATCTTTTGTTTCGTCTTTGTCTGACGATTTAGATTCGATTGTTAATACTCCGTCCTCAACTGAAACATCAATATCTTTTTTATTAAAGCCAGCAAGAGCAACTTCAATGTTGTAATTATTCTTACCTGTTTTTACGATATTGTATGGTGGGTAGTTAATTGTAGGTATTCTTAAATCTGAATCAAAAAAAGATTCAAATGTATCAAATACATCATCAAACCCAACCGATAATGGTCTTAGTTGATTAAAAATAGAAAGTGCTTTATTAGTCATATAAACCTCCTTGTTAAGCAAAGTTTCTTTTTATATAATGACAACCCACTATTGGCATTGTCATATGTTATAATATAAGTACGTTTTATTATTATTCAATGGTTAATTTTGACGCACTTAAAAGTGGCAGTTTCTTTTGTTACGGAGTAATAACTGCCAAAGGTCACCGATTTGCGACACCGACTTTAGTTCTTTGAAACTAGGTTATCGGCCCCTTTTTTACGCAGTTAAGGACTTATGAATTGCCTTAACTAATAATATATATATGTCAAACAGCGTAAAAAATCTAAAATCTTTAATACCCTCTAGTCTGTAATAATTTTTTTTGTTTCTTTTTAACGTTAGCAATACCTTCTTTTTTCTTTCTTCTTCGTCTTGCTGAGGGTTTTTCGTAAACTTGTTTTTCTTTATATAACTTAACTAAACCTTCACGTTGTACTTTCTTTTTTAAAACACGTAATGCTTGTTCCAAATTTCCGTTTCGTACTTGAATTGTAATACTCAATTTATTTTACCTCCTTTCCATAACCAAATTCTTTTTCAATTTCTGTAATATCTTTTTGTACTTCTGGTAATAAGTAATCAAAACCAGGGGTATAAAACTCTGTCTCAATACAATCTTTGTCTTGGTTAAAAACTTTTACTTTTGCAACTCTGTAAATATCTTTTGTTAAACATTTTAGATTTGTAATTCTTTTATGTTCTTCTTTTGTAACTTTACAAATAATTTTAGAACATTGTAATATATTATTAAGTAAATCAAAGTCATCTAAATATTTTTTATAATAGTTATCTAAAAACAATGGAAGAAACAAAATTGAAGAAGGTCTTAAAGTATGATCTTTTGTTTCATTAAATTTATTTTCTATATCTAATAATGAAACTGATTTAGCAACACACAAGTAACTACCGCAAATCTTATCATAGAACGAGTGAGCTTCTTCTCTCTTTTGTTTTAAAGATTTTAAAAAAGGTAACTTATCTTTTTGATTATGATAATTTTCTATTATGGTTTTATAATATAAAATTTTATCTCTAGGTATTTTATTAATCATTTAACTCATCTGGTAGTTGAGGTATTGAAATCATTTCAATGTCTTCTGGTTTATGATTTTCTATAAAATATTTCATTTTTTCAAAAAACTCTTTTGGTAAATTGTTTTTTATAATTCTAAATTTTTTAATCTGTTCTTCATCACAAGAATTTATAGAATAAAATACTTTTATTTTTGCGTCAGAATATAATTGTAAAGAGTTAATACAATCTATCATAGTTCTATTATCAAAATCTTTTGACTTAACAGGTTTAAATATTTGTTTTAAGTAAACTATGTCATCATCACATTTTACTAAATTTGCTGATGTTGATACTTCGTTTACATCAAAATTTTCATCAATATATCTTTGTAAAGTATCTGATGTATAAGACTTTGCAACATTCGTATTTTTACTTACACTATTTAATATTTCTGTTATATATTTGGGTCTATTTTGTTTTTGAATATTTTGATGTTTTAATGAAATATCAATATCTTCTACAGTTGGTTGAATATTATTTTGTTGTATTTGTAAAAGTGTTGTTCTCGTAATTTGGTCATCATCTCTTAATTCTTCAACGTAATCTTTTTCTGAAGGATCATTTTCTACTGATTGCCAAACTGGTAACCAATACTCTGGTGGTTTATTATCATATTCTTTAAATCTAATTACTACTACTGGTAATGTTTTTTTATCTTCAGCGAGATTTGCTTGATATCTGTGTTCACCAGTTATTAACTCATAATTCTCATTGACTGTAGGTGGTATAAAATAATTATAATTCATTTTACCTTTTCTAATTAAATTTCTAAAGGCTTGAATATTTTTTAAAATAATTTTTCTACTATTGTTTTTATATTTACTTTTTTTAATAGATTTGATTTTAGTAATATCAACGTCTTCTGTTCTTATAACTTCTATATAAGGTTTATCAGGTAATTTATAATTTAATTCATTATTGTTCATACTATAAGCTTACACCATTTTTGTTTAAAAGTAAATGGTCTGTATTGACGCACTTAAAAGTATAGTAAAACGAGGGCGCCGAAGCGCCCTCTAGGACTACACTATGATTTGATAGATTAGGCAGCAATGGAATTATCTTCCTCGTCTTCCGACTCACTATCATTGTCACTCATTGCGGCATTTACCTCAGCTTGTCTCTGACCTTCAAGTATTTGGTCAACACTTGCGCCTGAGTCAACTTTAGTATAAAGCTCAACAAATGAATTTTTTGTATCGTCATCAAATCTGTTTGTACAAACTTGAATAGATTTTAATTTATCGTTAAAGATTGAATATGCTTGTGTTATATGTACCAATCTTCTAGTAGATATAATTTCGTCAACACCACCGTCAAAGTAGGTTTTTCTAATTACATCAGCCCAAGTTGTAAGATTGTTCACAAACTTGTCATCTTTTTTACCGACAGACTTTAAGATGTTACTTAATATCTTTTTTTCTACTTTACTTGTAGGATACGACTGTTCAAAAGTAACAGGAAATCTTTCAAGGAAAGCTTCGTTTAAGATATTTGTACCAATAAACTTACCGTCTTCGGAACCTTGACCTTTTGTATTCGCAGTAGCGATTACATTAAAGCCAGATTTTGGTTTTACAAACTTGTTAATTTTTTTAACAAAGACACCAGAACCTTCAAGGATTGGTTGTAAACACATTATCTTATTAGATGCCAAGTCAACCTCGTCAAGTAATAATACTGCGCCTCTTTCCATAGCCTCGATTACAGGTCCGTTTTGCCATACAGTCTGACCGTCTTTAAGTCTATAACCACCTAACAAATCGTCTTCGTCTGTTTCAATAGTTACGTTAACTCTGATTAGTTCTCTTTTTAACTCTGCACACGCCTGAGTTACTGACATTGTTTTACCATTACCAGAAAGACCTGTAATAAACATTGGATAGAATTGTCCAGACTTAATTATATTTTTAACATCTGTATAATTACCAAAGTTTACAAACAGAGGGTCTTTACTTGGTACGATATTACCAGTAAGAGAAGACACAATATAAGCTGCTTCCGTTTTTGGTGCAGTTGTGTCTAATAGTTTTTCTGTTACAGTGTTTGGTTGATTTTCCATAGGTAGTTTATACTGACCTCTGTCAACCTTGTATTTGTCCGTCTTTAACCAAGACGGATTTTTTAGATTATTCTTTTTATAGAAAGAATTAATCTCGGCTCTTGTTAAAACATCTTTTTTGAAAAAAGAATATGCTTTTTCAACAAAAGCTTTCTGATCTGTGTTTAGATCAATCATATTATAGTCCTCCTTTATTTTCATATACTATTATTATATCATAATCATTATAGAAGTCAATAGCCTTTTTTGCGTTGTCTTTATTCATTAATTACGCCACTCCTTCTATAAATTTGTTTAATAACACCCTACTAGTGATTCGACCTTTCATACTTTTTGAAAAGTATCTTTTAATTGTAGATACTGTTTTTAAGTCTTTACTAGTCATATTATCTAAATCAGCATTTTCAACATTCATTGATTTACCATTAATTAAGAAATATCTGTCATATCCGTTTTCCTCTACAAGTGCGCATTTATCAGTTCTTAATTGTTTTTGTATTTTTTCTAATTCTTTATCGCTACTAAAACCTAATGAATTTTTATTTAAAAATCTACTTATGTCATAATACTTTGCTCTTTTAGTAATATAAAAACCTACAACATTAATATTATATTTGTCTCTTAATAAGTTTAATAGTGTTCCTGTTAAAGCGTATCTTTTACCACTATAATTTTTTTTGTTTTGAGATAAAACTAATTGTTTTCTGTAATCATTAAGCTCTAATTTTAAACCGTTATCACCATAAGATAGTTTACCTAGACCTGATGAGTTTGCGCCACCATCTGTAAGAGTAATCAATGTCATTTTTTCAATATTAAATTTCTTTTTAAATTGTGGTACTAAATCATTTAATACAACCAAAGCTTCGTTTAATGGTGTAGAACCCATCATATACTCTCTTGGTACACCACAAGAATATGCATCTAAGGTATATCTTTGTGTGTATGAATAATTTTGATAACTTAATTTCATATGATATAAACAATATAAAGCTTCATCTAATTCTGTTTTTCTTAATGTGTGATTTGCAATGTTGATAAGTTTGAAGTCTTCCATAACCAAATCACCAGGTTTATATTTAAACTTATTACCTAGACTTCTACCTTCAACTTGTAATCCTTTTTCCTCATAATCTGTTTCACTAGAAAATAAATAAACTTCAAAAGGTATTTTTACTTTTTGACAGAACCAAACTAAATTCATTAATTGATCTATTGTTTGTCCAATTATATTGTGCATTGAACCTGACCAATCTAATAACATTATCATACCGTGATTTTTTTCATTAGGTATAATTGTTAATCTTTTAAAAATATCATCACTAAATTTGTAATTTTTTAATCTAAGAGGATCAATAACTCCAGTCTTATTTACTGTTGCTCTTTTATAAGAGTTTGCTGATTTTTTCATTTCAAACTCTTTAACAAGATACATTACAGTTTTTTTCTGATTGTTTTTAAATTCGTTATAATCTTGTTTCAATCTATGTCTGTAACCAACACTTCCCTCTTTGATGATATAGGATTTAATATCATTTATAAATTTTTTAGTTGATACCATAACTTGTTTGTAGTCAGGTTTAGGTAAATTAACATACATAAAACCATTTTCTAAATCTGTAATTTTTTCTTTTTCAAATTCATACATATCATTTGTAAAAGATTTTAACTTAACATCACCCCCAGCGCCAGAACCACCTTTGTTTTCTTTACCTTGTTTATTTTGATTAGTCTTATCTTTACCAGATTGAGAACCTACAGCTGGTTGATCTTGTTTTGAATCTGAATTAGTTTTACCAGAAGAAGCTTGTTGACTATCTTTTTCTATATCATCATTATTTGAATCTTCATTTGATTCACTATTTTGTTTTTTAGAATATAGTTTAGAAAAAATATGTTTATCAAAGTCAGGTAATTTTTTAAGTTTTTCTACTTCTTTTTTCTGCCAGTCTAATAATTCTTTGGCAAGGTCAACAACATTTTTAAATGATTTTAAATTGTCAACCTTAGCCAACCATTTATTATCAACAGGAGAAAAAACGAACGGCAATCTTTTTGAAGACTTATAATATAAATTAATTTTATCAATTAACATTAAGTCTTTGTTAATATTTTTATTTTTAACACCAAAGAAGTTTTTAGCGTTTAATATTTCAAAACCATTAATATAGTTTTTAACAATACCAGGATATTTCTTTTGTATAAGTTTATCAATTCTGCAATCTTCTAATACGTTAATGTATGATCTTAATTCATCATCATTAATTTTTTCCCAACTTTTAGAAGGGGTATTTAAAGCGTGTGAACATTCGTGTGCGATTAACATATCTGTCACATCAATAGAAGGTGACTTGAAATTAGGTAAAGTTAATACTCTATTCTTTACATCAAACGATGCAGTTTTTACATTATTAATTTGAACTGAAATATTTTCTGTAGCGAGTAATTTTGCGAGTTGACTTTTTGTGTCAATATTAAATCTTTGTGTGTCCATACTAGCTAATGTATCAGGTTAGATTTAAAATGTCAACACTTATTTTGCGTTGATTTTACTAGTATTTTTAGGGTATAATGTTCTTACTTTGTTCTTTTTAACACTTTTTCGTATATATTTGACGCTAAATTCTTCATCATTAGGGGTGCAACCATACGACCGATTCGTTCAGCTTGTTTATCAAAGCTACCCTCTAGTTTATAATCATCTGGTAATCCCATAATTCTCTTTAATTCTGGTATCGTAAACTTACGATTTTTACTATAATGAAATACACCAGATACACTCATTTGTTGTCCTCTTTGAGTAAGTGTTGGACAAGGTAATTGTGCGGCTGGTCGTATCATATTAAACATAGATTTTTTATAGTTAATATCTACATAGTAATACTCTTTATCAGTATCCCACTCATAGTGTTTAACATCTGTTTTCATCAACTGGTCTATTGTGGTGTTTGAGTTTGATACAACAGGTTTGGCGTTCTTTTCTTGGAATCCCATTTCTTTATATTCAGGCCACTTATCTTTTGGTATAATTCTTATTTCGTTTTCACTAGGTTTAACGTGTCTTGTAGGATTAAGTGGTAATATCTCTACCCATTTCTTTTGAAAGCCACCCTGTACATAGTCAAATAATTCTTTTTCTTGTTCTACGTCATTTTGTACATCTTCGATTGCTTCTTTTAATGATACTTGTTGTTTGTATGGTTCTGGATATACTTCATTTTCCATAGTCATAAAGTTTAGTCCAGCTTTATCCATAATATCATTTCTTACAGCAACAAAGAAACATCTTTGTCTTCCTTGAGGTGTACCATAATCCGCTGCGTTTAATACTTTACCAACTGCTTCATATCCTAGTTTACCAAATTCATTAACTATTCTATTAAAGTATTCTTTCGCTTCTCCCATTGTAATACCAGCAACGTTTTCACCAATTACAACTTTAGGCATTATCTCACCAGTAATTCGTGTAAATTCAAAAAACAAATCTTCTATGTTTTCTACTTGTTTTCCATCTGAATATGTTTTGGTTTGATCCCAACCCTTTTCTCTTTTACCAGCAACACTAAACGCTGAACAAGGTGGTGAACCATCAAGTATATCTAACTCACCTTTTTGAATACCAGCAAGTTTTAAAAAGTCTTCGCCTTTTAATTCTTTAATATCTTGTGGTAGAACTGGAGTGTTTGGATAATTTGATTTATATGTTTCTACTGCGGCTTCTACAAATTCATTTACACATAATATCTTACCACCTGCAAGACGATAACCAGTAGAACTACCGCCGCCACCAGCAAAGGTAGATATAACTGTAAATAATTCTTTATTTGAACTATCTAATACATCTTTTAGGTAATAAGGTTTATAAGTCATTATATTTTAGGTATATTTTCTTTTACTATTCTTCCACCCTTTTTTAATCTATCCATCATCTTTTCTGCCTTTTTGTAAGCCAAGTCTAGTTTCATCTTACTTGCATATTCTACAAAAAGTCTTCCTATCGTATGGTCGTATTCGTGTTGAAAAATTCTACTCATCATTCCATCAAGGTGTCCTTCTTTTAATTCGCCATTTTCATCTTCATATTTGACAACAACTTTTCTTGGTCTTTTAATTGTTAAAAATACAAATGGAAAAGTTAAACAACCCTCTTTCATTAAAACAGTTTCTTCACTACTTGATATAATCATAGGATTGAAACAAGCCATCTTCAAGCCATTTTCTAATTGTGGGTGATCGCCCATTACAAACATATTAAATGGTAACCCTACTTGATTACAAGTTAAACCAAGACCTGAGTATTTTTTCATAGCAACAAACATTGCATCTGCCAATTCTTTTCTATCTTTAAATCCTTCTTCTTTTAACATATCGTCTTTAAAAGGAGCGATTGCTGATTGTACTCGTGGATCGTTGGGTGGTATTAATTTTATTTCTTTAGACATTTTGTAACCTCGTAAAGTTGTGTTCTTTTTCGAACTTGATTATGTTTGTAAATTTATCAAATAATATATCACCTTTGTGGGATATAATAAAGATATTTTCTTTTGTCATTCTTTTAATTATTTTAAAGAAGTCATCTGTACCTTGGCCATCTAAACTACTATCAAATATTTCATCTAGTATCATTAGGTTTGTGTTTGTACTATTTTTCATTTTAGCAATAGCTCGCCAAGTAAATACTAATGCTAAATCTATTCTCATCTTTTCGCCTTCACTAAAACTATTGTAATCAAAAGTATCTCTAAATCTACTCTTAACTGTCTCATTAAATTCTTCGTCTAAATGAAACGATATGAAAAAATCCATAGACTGTAAATATTGATTAATTAAAGTATTCATAATAGGTAGATACTTTTTAATAATTTTTGCCTTTGCGCCTCTATCTGAAAGTACCTCTCTTATTACATCTACGTATTTTTTTTCCTCTGTAACATTATCTAACTCTATTCTTGTTTCATTTAATTGTGTTTTAAAATCTTCTAGCTCTTTTTCAATTGATGATGTATCTTCTTCTTTGTTTTCTATTAATAAAATTTCATTATGTAAGTCATCACTATATTTTTTAAGACCATCAATTGAAGTGTTTATTTTTGACATTTCAATTTGTATATCATACATTTTTTTTGATAATTTGTCAATCTTGGTTATCTTATCTTCAACTTTTGTTATTTCTTCTACTAATTTCTTCATTCCATCATTTAAAGTTATTATCTTACCTTTTTCATAAGCCTTCTTTTCACCTCTAAATTCTGGTTCTAGTTTTTGTGTACAAGTAGGACACGAATCATTTTCTTCAAAAAAGTTTAAATTCTTTTCGTGTGTTTTTAAATTTTGTTCTATCTTTGTTTCTAGTTTAGATAATTCTTTTAATTTCTTCTCAACCTTTTCTCTGTCCTTAATATCATCTTCAAGTGTTTTATATTCTCTATCTAATGCTTGTATCTTTTGTAAATAATCTTTTTGAGCTTGTTCATTTTTTTGTAAATTTTTCTTCTTTAAATCAATATCATCTAAACTTCTACTTTTTAATTCTTTTAAGTGCCTAGACTCTAAATCATATTTTGATTGTACAATATCTACTTGATGTCTAGCTTCAGTAATTTTTGACGACAAATCTGTTTGTTGATTTCTTGTTAATATGTCCATATGAGTTAAAACTCTTATGTCTAATATTTCTTCTACTACCTCTCGTCTATGTCTAGGTTTCATTTGCATAAACGGTTGATATGATGAGGACCCCAATGTAATAACTTGTTTGAATGCTCTATAATTTAATTTAAGTATTTGGTCTTCTAATATGTTTTGATAATCTATACTTGAAGCTTCTTGGTTTAATAGTACACCGTCACAATAAATTTCAAAGATTGTTGGTTTAACGCCTCTTTTAATTTTATATTGTTTTGTGCCTGTTGTAAACTCTAATTCAACAATTGTATCATTTTGATTAATGGTATTAACCATTTGTTCTTTTTTTATATTTCTAAATGGTCTATTAAATAAAGAAAAACAAAGAGCATCTAATAAAGTTGATTTACCAGAGCCATTTGGTCCTATAATTAAAGTTGTTTGAGACTTGTTTAAATCAATTTCTATAAAATTGTTACCTGTTGAGAGAAAGTTTTTCCAACGTATCTTTTTAAATATTATCATCTTTCACTTGCCTCTACATACAATTCTTTTAAATGTGATTTAAGTTTTTGTTTGTCTAAAGAAGTGTCTGCTTGGTCTATGTAATTTCCTAAGAATGTAAGTGTGTCTTCGCCTTGTTCTAATATATCTTCTCTTACACTTGCGCCAAGATCGGTGTTTAAATCTTCTATGACCATAACTTCATAGGCATTAATTTTATTATGTAATTTATCTAACAATCTATTAAACATTTCTTCGTTTGTTTTGTTGGTAACAAATACCTTTAAAAAAGATTTGTCATAGTGACTTAAATCTAAATTTGTATAATCGGTTTCTTTATCATTGTAAATTAACTTTTTATGTATTCTACGAGGATTGGGTATTCTTTCTAGCTCTCTTGTTTCAGTATCAAAGATATGAAATCCTTTTGGGTCTTTATAATCAGACCAAGTCATTTCGTATTGAGCGCCAAGATAATATACGTGACCATCATCTGATTTTTTATGAAAGTGACCAGATATAACTTTTTCAAATCTCTTAAATTGATCTCTTTCTAATCCTTGTTCATTCATTATACCTTTTTGCATTTCAAAACCTTTAATCTCTAAATGCCCCATACAAATAGCTGATGTTGAGTTGTCTATTGCGTATAATGATTCTTGTAGATTGTCTTCACATATCCAAGGTAAAAATAACATATTACAACCGCCTATCTCAACCTCTTTAGGTCCAGTATAAATCCAAGGTTCGTTTACACCATCATAGGTAGTACATAATTCTGAAACAGAGTTTACTTCATTTGTATTTTTATAATAAGTGTCGTGGTTACCAATAATGATATGTGTATCTACTTTCATTTCCCACAAACGCTTCATAAACTTTTGTCTAAATGCGTGAGCTGTTTTGAAATTGATAAACTTTCTTCTGTCTGTTACATCACCTAAATGAATAAGTGTTTTGATATTGTTTTCTTCCAGATAAGGAAAAAACTGCTCATCATAGAACTTCATAAAGTATTCTAAAAAAGCAGGACTATCATTTCTCGCACCAAAATGCGTATCATTTAATAAAGCAATTTTCATAACTAAGCAAAAATACTAGTTGTAGATTTTTTCTTTTTAGACTTCTTTTTAGGTTTTGTTTTTTTAGGTGTTTCTTCTAATCTTGTATTCTTTTGTAAAAATTCTCTAAATTGATTTGTAAACTCGCCGCCTTCATCACTTGGTTGTAAGGCCATATCGTCATAGTTATTATCTAATATTAATTTTTGTTTAATTGTAACTTGTTTCTTTTCTTTTTGTATTCTTCTTACAAATGCGTAGTAAATAATTTGTGTAAAGTATGCAAAAGGATTGTTTGATTTTGAGGGATTAAAATTATCAAGGTATTGTAAGCAGTTTTCTATACCATCAGAAATCATATCATCTCTAAAAGTATAGTTAATAAAATTTGGTCTATACGATAAATGATTCGCAATTTTTAAAAAACAACTTCCTAAATAATCGTCAACAGGTGGTTTTTGTTTACCTGAAAGTTTAGCCTCTCTACAACGTTTCCTGTATGCTTTCATACCCTCCAGAAACTCTTTGTTATTTACGTAATGTTCTTTTTTTGTTTTTGTATTCATAATATTAATATACTATAAGTTGTTCAAAATGTCAATGTTTTAAGCCCTTAAATATAAATTTTTTTATCATATCACTTAGGTCTTCTACTTTTATAAGAATACCTATTGAGGGTCTTTTGGGAATAATTGCGGTGTAATTACTAGTGATATTTTTTGATATAATAGTCTTCTTTTTTTTCATATAAAATTCAAATCAACATTGACTTTTCAAAAATTATGTGTATAATTGAGCTTGTCCAGCGATGATAAAGGATATTAGAGACTAGTGTATAGTAATATCATCATCATCAAAATCACCATAATCTTCAAATATTTCATTTATCTTTTTATTTTCTTTATCGGTCAATTTCTGTTTAGTGTATTTCTCGGAGGCATCCACCGTTTTTAAATTGTCTTTATCATAATCTTTTACTATATTAAAATAACTACTTGTCATATTTTTACTTGCGTTTGTAATAGTCATTATCTTATCTTTTGGAATAGTTATGATTCGATCAGTTGAATAACCAGTCCATTTAATCAACGCAATATAATCTCTAAAACCTGCAGGCGTTAACTGCGGTACATATTTGATTTGTAAGGGTCTATCTAATCTTATTAAGGGAGACTTCTCTCCTAATTGTTCTTTAGGAAGTGTACAAACTATATCATCTCCATTGACTAGTTTGATTATTTTGATAGCGGTTTCAGTGTTTTGATGCATTGATTAGCTCTATGTTGTGTATTTCATAATTAAAGTCTTCGCCGTTGTATATATTTATTCTTTCTTTAAAGTGCTGTAATGTATAATTTTCTTTTCCATTATGAGATATGTCATCAGATATATCATATAAAGTTGCAGACGAATTATTGTCTTTTAAACGAAGGCCTCTACCAATAGATTGAAGATTACGAATACGGCTTTTTGAAGGGCTAGCAAATACAATATTGTGAAGATTACGAATATTAATACCAGTGGAAAAAGTGCCATACGAAGCAATGATGATAGCATTGTCGGACTTTTCTGTGATTGCTCTGATGTTTTCTCTTTCATCTGCCTCTACACCTCCGTGAACAAAAAACACTTTTTTGTCTTGTGCTTTTTCTTCTATTAATCCTTTAAGAATCTCACCGTGCTTTTCAACGTATTGAAATAAACATAAAGAATTGCCTTGTAAAGAAAGACAAAGATTCCTTATATATTTATTACGTTTTGTATTTGAAACAAGGTAATCCATTTCTTCCTGATAACTCTTATCTTTTAAAAAATGACGGGCAGTCTGATCGTGTTGTAATACTAAACATATAATCTTTAAATCAGCAAGTTGTTTTCGTTCTTGTAACTCACTTGTAGATACAACTTTATTAACAGCTCCAAACAAACCCTCTAATACGAGTTTATGTGTTTTTGTACCATCGAGGGTACCAGTTAGTCCAATTCTGTATTTACAAGTTTCTAATTTTGTTAATATCTTTGTTAAAGAAACAGCTTTAAACAAATGAGCTTCGTCACCTATAACCATACCAAAATCTTTAAACCATTTTTTAGGTAAATTATATATTGATTGCCAAGTAGATATAATAACTCTTTTACTTGTTTCTTTATCGTGTCCTTGATATATTTTATGTACGTTACGATCACTATTATAACCATAATCTTTGAAGTCTTTAAACAACTGTTCTACCAAAGAAGTTGTAGGAACTATGATTAATATTTTATCTTGTTTTGTATCTTTAAGTCTTAATAGATTAAAAATTAACATCAAGTATATAATAAGTGATTTACCAGATGCAGTAGGCGAGACAAGTAAACATCTATTTTTTTGAATTGAATATCTAAATGCTTCTTTTTGATAATCTCTTATTTCAAGTGGAACCTTTAAAGCCTTAATGAATTGATTTAGTTTTTCATCATCTACTTTTGTGTCTTTTATTTTTGTTCCGTCAACAATTTGAACACCATTTTTATTACACCAATCTAAAACATAGGGATATAGACCAGCATATATCTGTCCTGTTGCATATGAGAATAATCTTATTTTACCATCCCACACTCTGTTTCTATATTGAGGCATAAACTTATAACCAGGTACTTCAAACGTAAAATATTCTCCTAACTCTCTACGAATATCAGCATCTGCCTCTATCTTTAAATAGATTTCATTCTTCTTATCTATGATTAAATATCTTGTTGTAGTCATTATGCAAAAGGTTTACCTAATACCCAACCAACTAAAACTTTTCTAATACCTGACTTAATAGGATATACCTTATGCCACATATGTGAGGGAAAAACTATAATAGTTCCTTGTTTAAATACTTTTTGAAATCTAAAATTTTTATGTTTATTGTAGTAAGGGTGTGGAATACAAATTTCAAATTCGCCACCTTTGTATGCATCATTTAAACAGATTGTAAAACTTAATTTTCTTATTAGATTATTACTATATGGCTTTGCGTGTGAATCCATATGCCAATCGTAATGATTGTTTATATCATAAACTGTGTATTGTAAATTTTCAAATTCTCTTAATAAAAAGTTCCAACCAGATTTTTCATTGGCTTCATTTATAGTAGGAGTAATGTCTTTTACAACACTTTCGTCCTTTATCCAATTAACATATGATTTTCTATTTAATTGATTACCGTCTTGTATTTTGGCTAACTCTAACTTTTGTTGATCGCCTATCTTAATAATCTTTTCACAAAAAGATTTACTAAATGCTGCTTCTTTAATGTAATGAATTGACTCTAAAAACATCAAATAGCTCCACTAGTAAATTTACGCCAATCTATTGCGTTTTTAATAGTGAAACCACGATTTGAAATTTGTCTTACAGTTTTATCCAAATAATCTATTGTTGTTTGCAGATAATCTACTTTTTGTTTTAACTTTTGTAAGTCTTCATCTGCTTCAAGGTATTTGTCTATATCTGTTCTTAGTATCTTCAAATCAAAAGGTTTCAACGCATAAACTTCTGCTGGCGCTTTACCTGTATAATATTCCCACTTACTTTTCTTCATAGCGGAATAATCAGTTTCTGTACGACTTAATAATAATCTAAAATTATTTAAGTGTTTTAAATATTTGTTATGTAATTGAGGTGTCTTTAATGATTCTAAATCTAATTCAGTATCATTTATTTTAAGGTCTTTATCAATTGCTTCTTGTAATTCTTCTAATGTCATAATCTATATATTATATCACAAAACACTCAAAAAGTAAAGATTAAGACGTAGTTATTGACGCTGTAGAGGCGCCTACACTCGCAAAATCATATATTGAGTAATTGAATGATACTGTTGCTGTTAAATAGTCCACGTCAGTCGCTTGTTGACTATATGTTAATCCTGTTAGAGCTGTAGGATATACATCTCTAAATCTCACTTCTAATTGAGGGTTGTTTTTACTTGTTAGTATTGTTAGTGTAGCATCTGAATATATACCACCTACGTTTGGCGATCCATATTTTACTTTACCAATCTCTGTACTTACAGATGGATTTTTTGAAGGAAATCTATCATCGCCTGCGGACAATAAATTTCTAAATTCTGAATAGTCTCTTGGAAAACCCAATCCAACTAACCAACCGTGTATCTCTTGGAAGTTTTCTAAATTTTCATCTACTAAAAATGTCATAGACAATGGATCGTATGTTAACTTATCACCAGGTATTGGAATGTCTTTTAGTGGTGTAGGTTGTACCATAGTGCCACCAAGTGTAATACCAGGTAAATTAACCTGTGTACAAAAATATTCTACTTTAGGTAATTTAAGAATACTAAATTTAAATTGTGTAGGACTAGCGTAATCTTGTTGAGTAGGTTGTCTTGCGTATGAGTTTATAGTTGTCATAATACTATTTATATCTATTTAGGAAAGGCACCAGACTTACCTAATTTGATGATTGCCTCTGAAACACTATTAATATTTTCTTTTTTTTCAGTACAAGGGGGTTCTTCAGTAGAAACTTGCTCATCTTTACAATATGTGATTTCTGTTGATTCTTCTTTATCTTCTTCACAGGAGTTAGCCCAAGTAAAAATACTTAACATTATTAACACCAAAAGAAATACATAAAGATATTGAATTATTATTTTCTTCATATTACTTAACCACGCACACAACTCTTAATGCTGAAAATTCAGTTATATATTTTCTATTTTGTTTATTCATTTCTACTATACACTCTTGTTGTGTGTTATATTTTTTTATTTCTAAATCTGAAAAAGGTCTAAATTCTTTTGTATAAAAATCAAACAACAAAGGTATAAGATATACAATCTCTACCATACTATTATTTATAAGGTAAAAAAAAGGGCGACTTTTTACGGCCGCCCTTTTTAAGTTGTGGTATAAACCAACCTGATATTACATTAAGTTTGAAACTTTAACTCGTCTGTAGTATCTGTTTGCGTTTTTGTTACCAGCGTCATTAACTGCAGTCACAGCTCCTGAAGCGGCACCAGTTTCAGCAAATGGGTTCGCTACTAGACCATATCTAGTTTTGAAACCAATTTTTGGTTGGAATGTGTCTTGTCCAACTGCTCTAACCATTTGTAATGGTACGTAAGGACAATAGAAGATACCTGCATCGTAAGGTGAAGTACCTTTATATCCTACTACGAAATACTGACTTGCAGTATTGTTCGCAGAGTATGGATCAATATACACTCTAAATCTACCGTTTAATACACCAGCAAAAGTATTGCCTGTGTCATCAACAGAAAGATTGTTGTTTAATGCTGGAGCGTAATCCAACACGCCTGCCATTTGTAGAGCAGAAGCAACATCAGAAGAAGTTATAAGGATATTTCCTTTACCTCTACGTGTTCTTTGCGCAATTGCGTTAGCTTCTCTTTCTACTTGGAACATTAAACCTTTAAATCTTTCAACTGACCATCTACCATTAGAGTCTGTGTCTAAATCGAAGATACCTTCAGTTGTAGTGTTTACTGTTCCTGTGTTAGCAGATGCACCTTTTTCAGCGACTGTGTAGATAGTTCTTACAACTTCTCTGTTGATTTCCGCAAGGATTTCAGCAGATAGAATGTTTGCAAGTTCTGTCTCAGCGTCTAAACCGTGGATAGCTTTAAGGTCTTGAGCTAATTCCATAGTGTATTCAGCTTTAAGCGCTCTTGATCTAGCAGTAACAGTTGATTTCTCAATTGAGAATGCCATTTCAGCGAATGCGTTATTAGATGAATCACCTAATGCTTCTGCAGTAGCAGTTGCCATACCTGTACCAGTTGTGTATGTTCCGACTGGTGAGTCGTTAAGTACAGATGGGTTAGTTCCTGATTGAGATGAAGACCCTGCACCACCAACACCTGGAAGTGTTGAGTCACCAGCAGCATTTCTACTTGCAAAGTCTGTATCAGCTTCTGCAAATAAAGCTTCTGCGCCAGTTTGTGAAGTATATCTACTTCTCATTGCGAAGATTAGACCAGTTGGTCCTGTCATTGGCTGTACACCAGCAATGTCATATGCGATTAAATTCGGCATCGCTCTTCTAACTAATGAAATTAGGATTGGATCCCAATTCGCAACTGATGAACCAGTAGCGTTAGAAGGAGCTGATTCGTTTAAAAACGCAGCATCTTCTTTTTGTGCTCTCTCTTGGTTTTCCAAGATCGTAGCTGTAACGGCACGTCTGTAAGAATCGCTGATTTTTGGTAAATCAGGATGCTCTAGGACTGGCTGCCATTTTTTTTCGTAAGTTTCAGATAAATACATTATCGTTCTCTCCCTATATTATTTTATTGACAATTTAATGTCTTTTGTTTTACTTATAGCGGCGGTATAAGCAGCCATAGCATTCGATAAATCAACTTGTTCAGTCAATCCCTCGCCTACCGCTACATTATCTACATCATTTGAAGATTCAGTCTTCTTACCGAAGTAACTGTCTTTAATAGTAGCCACTTTAGTTCTGAAGTCGCTCTCGTTTGAATACTCAACTTCTTCTACAAGTTTACTAAACTTTTCTTTAGCAGTATCAGTTAAGTCTTCAGACGCCTCATCAATGATGTCTTGTCTTTTTAACTCACCGTTATGCTTGTTAAGTTCAACATTCTTTTCGATTTGTTCGTTAAGTTTTTTTTCAAGGTCTTCAATTTTTGAAGCTTGATCTTCGAGCACATTATATTTTTCATCTGGAACGTCAATGTAATGATCTTCAAATAATTTTTTTAGACCATTTATGAAGTCCTCAGCAATTTCTCCTTTGATGCCTCTTTCGATAGCTAGTTTATTCTCAGCCATCCATTCCTCAACTACATAGTTTAGGTATGAATCAACTTTTTCAACTAACTCCGCTTTAGAAGCTTCAACTTCTTCGTTCAATTTCGCAGCGTAAGTTTCTTCCATTTTTTCTTTAGCTTCTGTAATTTTTGATTTTACAGCGGCTTCAAAAATAGTAGCAGCTTTTGCTTTGAAATCTTCTGATAAGTTTTCATCTTTAGTTAAAGCAGCAACGTCAGCAGATATGTCAATAGTGTCTTCCGACTCTTCTTTCACATCTTTTTTCTTTTCGTCCTCGTGTGACATCTCTTTTTTGTCTTGCGACTTTTTAAGAGCGTCTAGAGCAGCTTTAGGCATTTCGCCTTCTTTAACTTCAGAATATTTCTTACCGTCTTTAGTTTCTTTTTCTTCTTCCTCTTTTAATTTAGGCATTGCGTCAGCAGCACCTTGATTTTTTTGAGGAGCTTGTCCAGAAACTTGACTTATTTTCTTTGTGGCGTCAGGATTACTGTCCGTTGGTTTAACAACAGCTGCGCCTAAATCTTCTGCATCATTTTTCAGATGAGACGGCTCAGCCGCAACAGCATTCTTTTTAGGAGCGTCAGCTTGAGGGTTAGCAGTTGCTTCAACTACTTCTTTCTCTACTTCTGCTTCTATCGCCTCAATTTTCTTTTCCGTTTCGGCCATTAGAAATCTCCTTATTTTTATAAACGTTTATAAATTTCTTTTGTTACAAGATATTTATAAGATTAAAGTTTTTTAAGAAACGATTCAAAGACTTTTAACTTAGCTTCTTCTAAAGCCCTTGTTTTTGCGTTTCTAATTTGATGTTTCCACGATTCAACGTCTTTTTCTAACAATACACCGTTTTCCCACACCCACTCTTTTGCCTCCATAATACCTTCTACAAATGCATCTGGAGCAGACGGGTCAGCAACTATATCAGCTGCTGTGGCAAGATAAAAGTCATCTTTTACGTAGTTAACACCGTTTCTCATAGATATTGAACCCATACCTCGACTAGACACTCCTAATTGTGCGCCTTCATCAATAAGACCTTTAACGATCTTACCGTATGGTGTATTCATTATCTTCGCTTCGCCGATAAAATCTTTACCGCTTGGTGTCAATTTAGTAATCATATGTGATACTCTTTCTAAATTAACAGTTGGACCATCTGGATGCCCCAACTCGCCAAAGGCTCTTTTTCTTTCGACAAATTCTTTATTGTATCTATTCACTTCTCTAACCAAAACTTCTCTTGGATAGACTCTTCCATTTCTATTCTTAACTTCTGATTGTAAGAATATTCCTCTAATCTTATATTCTTTTTTACCGTTATTTTCCTCGATGAGGTATTCGGCTGATTGGACTTCTTCTGATATTAGTTTCATAAATTCTCTCTCTACTATTTATAATCTTTTTTATCTAAACTCTACAATTATTGTATAATTATCACCACTCGCAAAGTTTTTTGTACTTAATAGTACATCTCCTGTAGGCGTTGATGCGTTATTTAATATTTCATTTCCTGATGGTCTTAAATCCCAATATCCATTACCTGAAAGAAACACTGCAGTACTGTTTGTAGTTCCTGCCCATATAATCTCTACACCTGACTTATTATTTGCTGTGTTTATTGAATACCAAATTTTACTAATTTTTCTATTACCATCTTCTGTCATAAAAGTTAACTCTGAAGCGTCAACTTTTTTAACTAAAGTTTCACCTGTACCATCTGAAAAATTTGTTAATTTTACAGCGTACTTAACACCTGAAGTGTCAGCAATAGTTTGTGTTGTTACTGTGTCTGCCATTAGTTGTATCCCGATTCTTTATGTGCCTCTATTACTAAATTATATTTGGTAACATTAGAGTCACTATCTAATAAAATGTTACCAATAACATCTTTAATTTTTTCTTCACCTGGTTTTAAACCATAATTACCACGTCCAGATAATATAACTTCTTTTGTATTATCATTTTCAAAAAATACTGTTACCTCTCCTGTCCCAATAATTTCATAAGCAATATTAGCTATTGAAACTTTTGGTTCACTTGAAGCATTATTTGAGTTTAAAACATCAACCAATTTTTGGTTAATTTCATTGCCTACACCATTTGAGTTAATAATGATTTTAAAACTATCATCAACTAATTTGGTTGTAGATATAGTCATAATTAACTTCTTGGTGAACCAACTGCGTGAGCTTTTACAGCAGCGCCAGTGATTTTATCATCTGGTGCTTTTTCTATAATAACTTCATCACCCGCAGCGTGTAAATATACTTCTCCTAAAACTGTACTATCCAAACTTCTAACTGATATTGTTTGAGTTGCTGATGTTGCAACACATCTAACAAATTGTGCTCTCTCAATATTATTTAAACTTGGATTAGTGACAACACTTCCTTTAGTAATAATAGTCGCCATTTATTTTTCTCCTAATTGTTCTAATATTTCTTTATCAAAATATTCATAAAACTTTTCTATGTTAATATTATGAAACTCCGCTACTTTAACTACAGCGTTTTCAAACTTTTCAACAATACTACCTGTCTCTTTTTCAAAGACATCAAAAATATCATTCATCGCCTCTTTCATAAGAGGTGGTAGACCATTAAAACTTTTTGAATCGATTACTCGATTTTCTTTTATTATTTTACTGACTAACATCTGCTGGTGCCTCTACGCCTGCATCTGCTGTTGTTGTATCAGCAGTTGTTGTAGATATTACATCAGAAGAAGCTAAACTAGGTGCCACTGTCCCATCTCTATTAAAAACACCTGGATCAGCAATTTCAGGTTTAGGGTCACTATGTGTTGCAGCGTCTTTTGCAGTATTAATTTCTTCAGGTTGCCCTGGAGTTTTTACAGCACTAAACATTGTACTTGCAACTTCTTTTCTATGACCGTCTAAAGCGTCTCCAACTTTAGCTCTTAATGCATCTTTAAATGCATCACCTGCGCCTGCGTTGTCTCCCTTTTGTATTTTATCAATAAAATTTTTTACTCCATCACTCATTTTTTTCTCCTTATTCTATAGGTTCATCATTTGTAACCTGAGCCATTGGGTTTTGAATTAAACCATCTTTAATTTCTTTCTTAATTTGTTTATCCATTTCCTCAATTTCTCTCTCGTTTTGTTTTAATACATTTTTTCTAACATATTGAATTGAAAAGAATTTTCCGATATAATCTCTCATCTCGCTTGCGAGAGCCAATCTTTCTCTCATTAACTCGGTATTTTTCAATTCAGCAAAGTGTCCATCTTGTAAGAAGTCATACTGTATATGATCTCTTACAGTGTACCAATCTTCTTCAGCGATAATTTGTTTTAAGACTAATTGTGTTCTTAAAATATCATTGAAAAGTTCAGTAAACTTCTTTCTTAATCTTTGAACAAACTTAGTAAATTTTAGTTCATCTCTTGTAATTTCACTTGCTCTTCCAAGATTGAAACCACTAGATGATTCTAAACGACTTACAGGTACGTTTAGTGATCTATAAAGTTTTGCTCTAAAGTATTCTATATCTGTAATCTCACCAAGGTTTTGTCCGCCAGGTAGTGTAGATATATCTGTACCTCTACCACCTTCTCTACTTGGTAACCAAAAGTCTTCTAACATTGACATATAGTTTCTATCGTCTCTTACTTCACCAGTAGCAGCATCATAGACAAGTTTGTTTCTATATCTTGCCATAACATCTCTAAGATATTGTTCAGCTTTTACTTTAGGTAAGTTACCTACGTCAATCTTAAATATTCTTCTTTCAGGTGCTCTTGCTATTCTGTAAATAACAGCAGCATCTTCAATCATTCTTAATTGATTTACAGGTTTGATTGCCTTATGTAAATAAGACAACACCATATTTTTATTTTGATCTATTAATCCTGATGGACAGAAAGCAATTGTATCTGGAGCTATTCTTAAACCAGCAGTTCCAGTTGTTCCTGATAAACCTCTTTCGTTGTATAAAAAATATTCAACATATTCATCAACAACATTTAATCCAGCCATTGGTGTAGGTATATCTGGCCTTTTCTTTCTTATCTCTCGTATCTTTTTAATCTTACGAGGATCAATATATTTTAATTCTGTAATACCTCTTTTAGGACTTTCTCTATCAATAATCTTTTGATAGAATACTCTTCCATCTACATACCATCTTCTAAAGATGTCGTGTCCTTTGGTATTAAAATTAAGAAGTTTTAATACTTCTCTAAATTCGTCTTCTATTTTTCTTCTGATTTCATCACCATAAGGTAAACCATCTACGTTTACTCTTACAGCATCTTTAAGTTCATTGGCAACGATTGCTTCATTTACAATATCCTCTATTGCCATATCACATTCAGGGTGTATTGCTATTTCTCGGTATCTTCTAATTAGGTCCTGCTCTGTTTTGGCAGTACCTTCCATATCCAAATACGAACCAAAGTAACCACCTGCAGCAACCGTTTGTGTACCGTCTTCTGCTTGTCGTGTAGTAAAACTTTGTTTTGGGTCTGGTTGTTGTTTAACCCGAGTAATACTAAATCCGAATAATTCAGCCATTATATGTCTCCTTTAACTACTACTTATAAGAGTTTTAAAAGGGCGACTTTTGAGGGTCGCCCTTTAATTCTATTATTAAGTTGTAGTATTTGTTTCAAAGTATTGGTATTGAAAAGTTACATCAAACTGTTCAATAGCCGCTGCTTCGTCATAACTTAACTCAATAGCCCCAACGATTGTAGGAAATGCTCCTCTCAATGTATAGGACTTCACAGTATTACCGTTTCTATCTAAATGGTCAACAAACGCATCTACTTGATAGTCAACAGGATTTGTTAATCCTTCGTTATCAGACATATTGTTGATACCGTTTTGCCATCTTTCAAAAGCGTTTCTTAATTTAAAGTTAGTGTCATTGTAAAC
>Ga0222715_10000529_pt1 | contig 37916 bp, 53 predicted proteins | sample C33_9DmetaG_FD_165056 | JGI IMG/M metagenome (GOLD analysis project Ga0222715, IMG submission 165056) | Estuarine water microbial communities from San Francisco Bay, California, United States - C33_9D | ecosystem: Environmental > Aquatic > Marine > Unclassified | place: USA: California...
TGTTGCCGTTGAAACATTCCCATTATACTTGGAATTGCGGCAACATTGTGACAATGTGTGCCTGTTTTTGCATACCTGCCATGCGCTTGTGTCTATTGACACGGCAAATATGCATAGCTCAGGGGTCCAGCCATGCGCTCAGTGCATGGCTCTAGGATCGCCTGTGAGTGGCCTTGTCGATGGTCCCGGCTACCCTAGCACCTAAAAACAGAGTTGGCCGCCTAGGGTGCCTTCTAGGCCGTTTAAACGGTATCCGTGTTTTTTGCTGTTCAATCAACAATTGGATAAAAAACAGTTACGGAACCGAAACAATTGCATTGCCCAATTGTTTACAAATCAACAATTTGATATCCAACCAACACACACTCTCACACTTTAGAATTTTTCTAAACTGTCACACCATTGCCCAACGTTGCATCTCCGCAACATTGTTGCAATTCTGTAACAGCGTGACGCCTGGGCAACAGTGTTACAATTTTGCAACACTCCAAGTGTGGCTGGTGTGCAACAGTGTGACAACTTTGTTACACTTTGAATGTTCGAGCTTTGTTCCTACTTTGTTCTCGTCTGGAACAAAACAGGAACAAAAGAGGTACAGACCCCCCACGGTGTTCCCATCATTATCATGTCCACTGTGTCCATTCTGGGGGTAATTTTGAAAATCACCATTGACACACCATTGTTTTTACTATATACTAGCTGTAAGAATAACCCTAGGAGGGGGACTCTATGAAAACTCAGAAGTATGCTTCTTACGAAGAGCCAAAGACGTTAGATAAAGAGTTAACTGACAAGGAACACGAGTTCATCGTGAACCTCGTAGACAGCCACCTTGAGCCAGAAGAGGCATTCTTCAAAGCTGGTTATACAGCTGAGCGGTCAAACTCTAAGAATCGAGCAAAGCGCCTACAGCGTCACCTTTGGCTCCACATTGAAAAGCGAATCAAGGAGCGAGTCGGAGAAACAGCTACGCTGGCCCTGACGGTCCTAGAGCGCCTGATGCGCGAAGCTGAGTCCGAGAACGTCCGATTGAACGCTGCGCGAGACATCCTGAGCCGTGCGGGTTACGATGCAACGCACAAGCAAGAAACTGTGATTCGAGAAGTTTGCGAGTTGTCTGACAAAGAGCTTGACGAACAGATCGAGCGGTTGTCTAAAAACGTGGTAAAGTTACGTGGATAAAGTTGAGGTACTGAAGCTTCTTCAAGAAAAACAGCGCAGAATAGAAACAACCCGTATTCTGCAATATGAGCCTTATGGCTACCAGACGAAGTTTCACACCGAAGGTCAAGATTGCGCACAGCGCATCCTGATGGCTGCTAACCGAGTAGGGAAAACTTATTGCGGTGCAGCCGAGACAGCGTACCACCTGACGGGGGACTATCCAGAATGGTGGGAGGGGAGAAAATTTAATCGTCCGGTCAGGGCTTGGGCAGCTGGTGAGTCTAACGATACGACCAGAGACATTATCCAAAAAGAACTCTTTGGCAACCCACAGGACCCAACGCGCAAAGGCACCGGAGCAATACCGCTAAAGAACATCGTCGAAACTATTCGTAAACCCGGTGTTCCCAATGCCTACTCAGCTGCGCTCGTAAAGCACAAAGCTGGAGGAAACTCTCAGATCAGCTTCAAGGCTTACGAGCAGGGATTCGAAAAGTTCATGGGCGAGTCAGTAGATGTCATCTGGCTCGATGAGGAGCCGAAGCAGGAGATTTTCTCTCAGTGCATCACGAGAACCGCAGATACAGGTGGAATAGTCTATATGACTTTTACACCAGAGCGTGGCATGACCTCTGTGGTTTCGGCGTTTATGAACGAACTGAAACCCGGACAAAGCCTGACCACAGCCACTTGGGACGACGTAGATCACCTAGACGAAAAGACAAAGGAACAGCTGTTAGCCGTATATAGCCCAGCTGAGCGCGATATGCGCTCTCGTGGTATTCCGGTATTCGGCTCTGGTCTGGTCTTTCCGGTGGCAGAGGAGGACATAACCTGCGAGGACTTTGATCTTCCAGAGTATTTTCCTAGACTTGCTGCTGTGGACTTCGGATATGACCATCCTACAGCAATCAGCTGGGTAGCATTTGATCCGGACGACGATGTAATCTACGTCTACGACGAGTATCGCAGAAGCAAAGAAACACCATTGACACACGCAGCTGTGCTCAATGCCAGAACACCTGGTATTCCTGTAGCATTCCCCCACGATGGACTACAGCACGATAAGGGATCAGGCATTCAGCTGGCCCAACAGTATCGAGACTTAGGTGTCTATATGCTTCCGGAGCATTTTAGCAACCCACCAGCGGAAGGCAAATTGAATGGTAATAACTCGATTGAAGCAGGGATTAGCGAAATGCTACAACGCTTCGAAACAGGTCGTCTGCAAATATTTTCAAGTTGTGTCGAAACTCTGGAAGAAATGCGCATCTATCATCGCAAAAATGGTAAGGTGGTTGCTATCAAAGACGACCTGATCTCAGCAATGCGCTACGCTGTTCTATCGGTAGGACGCTTCGGCGAAAAGCTGAAAAACAAGACGCATTACCGCAAGTACGGTTTTGAACAGGAAATCAAATACTCTAGCTCAGGGATAGTCTGATGCCAATCCGCAAAGTCAAAGGCGGCTACAAGTGGGGCAGCAAGGGCAAAATCTACAAGACCAAGGCTGGAGCAGCTAGGCAAGCGAAAGCAGCCTATGCAAGCGGGTACAAGGAGAAGAAACGTGGCTAAACAAGGACTCTATGCGAACATCAATGCTCGCAAGAAAAAGGGCATCTCGCGTCCTAAGAGCAAGAGCACCATCTCCGACAAAGCTTACGCAGCGATGAAAGCCGGGTTTCCCAAGAAGAAGAAATCCTAATGGCCCATAATATGACAGACGACGAGATCATTGGTCTTGTAGAAAGCGAGATCAACGGGTCCAGTGACTACATGGACTCCGAGATCAGCCAGCAGCGCGAGAAGGCCATCGAGTATTTCTACGGCGAACCCTTCGGCAACGAAGAGGATGGTCGCAGTCAGGTCGTAGTCACCGATGTCCAAGATACCCTGATGTGGATGATGCCCAGCTTGATGCGTATCTTCACAGCTGGAGACCGTGTTGTCAAATTTGTCCCCGAAGGTCCGGAAGACGAGGACATCGCAGAACAGGCAACCAAGTACGTGAATCACGTGTTCTACAAGCAGAACAACGGATTCATGGTGCTTTACAATCTTTTCCTAGACGCACTAATGCAGAAGGTCGGCGTCGTAAAACACTACTGGGAAGAGATCCAAAAGACAACTACCGAGCCCTACGAAAACCTGACGGAGCAGGAATTTTCGATTCTGATGCAGGATGACGAGCTAGAGCTTGTCTCCGATGAAGAGATCACCGAGATCACTCAGCAGCAGGACCCGTTCACCGGGGACATGATTCAGATTGAACAGGTCTACCACAACGCAACCTTCGCCAGAACGACGATGAGCGGCAAGGTCACGATTGAAAACGTACCGCCGGAAGAGTTTCTGATCAATCGTGGTGCCAAGACACTAGAGGATGCTCGGTTCATCTGCCATCGCTCGCACAAGAGCAAAAGCGATCTGATCAAGATGGGCTACGATCCGGAGATTGTCGATAGCCTTCCGGGTTATGTAGGCGGGGCGGACGATATCACCACGAGCCAAGAGTATATGGCTCGCCACGCTTACGACTCGACGGATGTCTATCCTAATCAGGCAGCTGCCGACTCAGAGATGGTGGTCCAAGTCTACGAGTCCTACCTGAAGTTTGATATGGACGGCAGCGGAATCAGTGTACTGCACAAGGTACTCCACGCTGGTTCAGAATTGCTCGACGTAGAACCTATCGATTATATTCCGTTCAGCACCGTCTGTCCTATTCCGATTCCGCACAAGTTCTATGGACTGAGCGTAGCGGAGACTATTCAGGATGTTCAGCTGATTCGTTCGACGCTGACTCGAAACCTTCTTGACAATATGTACCTTTCGAACAACGGAAGGTTCCAAGTTGTCGAAGGTCAGGTGAACATCGATGACCTTCTGACAAACCGTCCCGGTGGTATCGTCAGAACCAGAAGCCCGAATGCCCTACAGCCGATTCAGACTCCTGCTCTTCAGAACTATAGTTTTGAGATGCTGAAATACTGGGAGGAGTTGAAGACAGGTCGCACAGGTGTTAACCCGCAGACGCAGGGCCTCTCGGCTGACGTACTGAAGACTCATGTAACTAGCGGAGCTATCACAGCTGCTCTCACAAATGCCCAAGGTCGGCTTGAACTGATCGCCCGTGTCTTTGCTGACACTGGTGTTCGGAATATGTTCAAGCAGATATACAATCTGATTCAGCGTTACGAGGATCGCAAGCGGATCGTCCGACTGAATAACACCTACTTCCAGATTGATCCCAGCAGCTGGCGAGAAGACCTTGACGTTGATATCGAGGTCGGTATCGGCTACGGGGATCAGGATATTCGACTTCAGAACCTCAGCAACTACGCAGCCCTTGTTGAAAAGGTCGGACAGCAGACTCAGGGAATCATTCAGCCCGATAACATCTATAATCTTATGCGTGAGATTGCAGACGAAATGGGCATCAAGAATGTAGACAAGTTCATCTCAACGCCTCCGACAGAGCCTCCGCCGCCGAGTGCTCAGGAGCAGCTGGCACAGGCTCAAGCACAAGCGATGATGACGCAAGCTCAGGCTACGCAGCTTGAAGCACAGGTCAAAGCGAAAGAACTTGAAATCAAAGCAGCCAAGCTGGAACTTGAGCGAGTCGAAATTGAACACGATATGGCAGTAAAACGGGAAGAACTCAAGCTCAAGGGCATCGAGCTAGGCTTTGAAATGAACTCTGACAAAAACATAAAGGCATAATCATGGCTCATCAGAACAACATCGCTTCGCGCATTATCAGCAGCGAAAACATCTCCAGCAGCGGCACCAGTGCCCAGAGCGGTCGTGCTCCCTTCGGCTGCACCATTGCTCGCATCGCAACCACTGCGAACGTCAACATCGTTATCGGCGCTAATCCCACGGCCACCGCTGCGAGCACTCTGGTAGAACCCGCTGCTCCCGGCTACTTTGTTATCATGGGTGACACGAGCAGCGGAGCGACGGACGGAGAGAAGATCGCGAGCATCGGTACGGCCACAGTCAACATCACGTGGCTGGAGGGCTAAATGGCTCGCCAGCATCCATTTGCTCATCGAATTGTAAAAAGCGAAAGAGTATCTATAACTACAACATCTGCACAGTCTGGTACTTGTCCTTTTGGGGCTAGTTTTGCACAGATTCGCTCTCATGGAACTACCGGAGCACCTTTGAATTTTTTCAAAGTGGGTAATGATCCTGTAGCCACAACAGATGGAAGTTCTTCTTTTATCCACAACGGAGACGCAGAACACGTTATAGTTCGCCCTGATTCTTCCCCCGGTGCTGGCGATGGTGAGAAAATAGCTGCTATAGCGGATGCAGGTACAGCTTTTTTGTTCATTGATTGGATGGAAAGTTAAATGGCTACTAACAGAAAAATCACAGAACTGACAGAACTGGCAGAGGTTGATCTGTCGGATGATGACGTTCTTCCAATCGTAGACGTAAGCACCGGGACAACGAACAAGGTTCGTAAATCCACTTTGGCCTCTGCGCTCGCTGGTGTCGCCAGCCTAGCCGGAACGTCTCCGATCAGCGTAGACACTCCCACCGGAGCAGTCACCGTCAGCTTGGACACAGTGCCTATCAACAAAGGCGGTACCGGTGAAACCACTGCCAACGCTGCTCTAGCGGCTCTGGGCGGTATCTCCGATCCGACCAGCGTTCGCGGCGACTTGATCGTGCGCGGCGCTTCTGCTCTAGGCAAACTGGGCATTGGCGCATCGACCTATGTTCTCAAGTCTGACGGCACCGATCCGGCGTGGGGCCAGGTGGCTGCTTCGGAAATCACCGGCAGCGTCGATCTCGCCTCTCAGGTCACCGGCACTCTACCGCTGGCCAACGGAGGCACCAGCGCGACCACTGCCAGCGGAGCAAGGACCAGCCTTGGCCTTGGCAGCATAGCAACGCAGGACTCCAGTAGTGTAACGATCACTGGCGGCTCAATCACCGGCATCACCGACCTAGCGGTTGCTGACGGCGGCACGGGTGCCAGCGATGCGGCGACCGCACGCACGAACCTTGGCGTAGCTATCGGCTCTGATGTTCAGGCTTACGATGCCGATAACGCTGTCACCGATGCAGCACAGACGTTCACCGTGAGCCAGCGTGGAACTATCACGACTGACAATGACTTGTCATTTGATATTGGCGACACCGGAACCAATAACTTCAAGTGTACCCCCACCGGCACCGGCACCCTGACGTTCACCAATCACACCGCTGGGCAGTCCGGCAATATCCTCCTGATTAACACCGGCGGTCACGCGATCTCTCTGGCAGCCACGACCAAGGGCGATGCCAATTTGGCGACGACGATCAGCACCGCTGGCACCTACTGGCTCTCGTATTACGATGACGGCACGAACGCCTATGTCGTCACCAGCGCGGTGTTTGCGTAATGTCGATCATTCAAGGCACGTCTAAGGCTGCTGGCGGTTTTTATACCATCGACCAGTCGACCCGGTTTAATGACGATGACTCAGCGTATCTGACTCGTACTCCGGGCAGTGCGAGCAGTCATACTACGTTTACGTTTTCGATGTGGATTAAACGATGTCAAACAGGGAACATGCGTTTATTCTCGACAGCCTTTGGCGTGTCGAACAAAGAAGATGAAATTTACTTTGAAAACCTCGACCGGCTGCAATGGCAAAGTTTTAACGGCGGTTCTTACGGATTTCGCCTACTTTCCAAAGCCGTGTACCGGGACTTTTCGGCGTGGATGCACATTGTAGCGGTACTCGACAGCACCAACGGAACAGCAGCAGACAGGCAGCGGCTTTATGTGAACGGTGAGCGTATCACCGCGTTTGATGCAGAGGTTCAGGCATCTGCCAGCTACGCCTCTTCGATTAACAACACACAAGCCCACTATATCAGCCGCTATTACGCCTCTGCTGTAGCCCTGTATGACGGCTACATGGCCGAGTTTTATTTCATCGACGGCCAAGCACTAGACCCTTCCAGCTTTGGCGAAGTTAACAGCATCACTGGGCAGTGGGTGCCGATTGAATACACAGGCAGCTACGGCACCAATGGTTTTTACATCACAGGCGAAGACTCCGCTGACCTTGGCGCTGATTACTCTGGCAACGGGAATGATTTCACGTCGTCAGGGCTGGCGACGAACGATCAAGTCACCGACACGCCAACAAACAATCATTGTGTCATGCAACCCGTGTGGCTTTATGGCTCGACGGTTTCAAACGGCAACCTGAAAGTCATCACCGCCAACAATGGCAACCCGTCTAACGCCTTTGGCACGGTAGGCATGTCGTCGGGTAAGTGGTACTGGGAGTACACACAGGACGTGGGTGCAACAACGATGTTGGGCATCGTCGCGGAGGAGTGGAACGCCAATAACTATCTTCACAACCTTACTCAAGCGTACCTCTACTACGCTGTTGACGGCAACAAGTATAACAACGGCTCCGGCGCTGCCTACGGGGCGTCTTATACGGTGGGCGATATAATCGGCGTTGCCTTCGATGCCGACACAGGCTCGTTGACGTTCTACAAGAACGGCGTGTCGCAGGGGGAAGCATACTCTGGCATCCCAGCTAGTACTTATTTCCCGTGCCACGACAGCAACTCCACAGCGGGGCATGGAGGCACCTTCAACTTTGGTCAACTAGGCTTCACCTACACCCCGCCCACCGACTTCATTGCACTATCCACCGCCAATCTAGACGACCCGACCATTGCGCTGCCCACCAACTATTTCCAGACTGTGCTGGACACTGGCGCGAATATCAAGACGACGGCAGAGGCGCTGTACACCGATCAGTTTGAGTGGATTAAAGATCGTGACAACATCAATAACCACCAGTTAATCGACAGCGTGCGTGGCACTTCTGCTGTACTTCAGTCGAATACTACAGCGGCAGAAACTACCTATTCTGCTCCGAGTGGGAACAGTGTTGGTTGGGTTTGGAAAGCCAACGGTACAGGTAGCAGCAACACTGACGGCACTATCACATCAACGGTGTCAGCCAATCCAGCAGGGTTCAGCATTGTTAGCTATACAGGTAGTGGCACGGATGCCACAGTTGGGCATGGTCTTGGTATTACACCTAAGTTTTTCTTTGGGCGTAACCGCACAGGTCGTGCGGCTTGGAGTGACTGGTACACTTATCATACTGGAATCGGGCAAGGCGGTTACATTTTCCTGAACACATCAGGTGTACAACAAACATCAACTGGCGTTTGGAATAACACGGCACCAACTTCTTCTGTATTTTCGTTAGGGGCAGGGTCTGGCCTAAATTATCCTGGTGATGCACATATTATGTACTGCTTCGCAGAGGTGGAAAACTTCAGCAAATTCGGCAGCTACACGGGCAATGGATCAGCTAATGGTCCGATGGTCAACTGCGGGTTCCTTCCCGCGTTCGTTATGGTGAAGGCATTATCTACGGCCAACGGCTGGAGCATTGTGGACACCAAACGTGACATCTACAACCCAGTTAAAGCACAACTCGCGGCGAACGGCGCTGACGCAGAAGCGTCGGGGGTGGCTATGGACTTCCTATCCTCCGGGTTCAAAATCCGAGACACGTCCGCCGGATTTAATACCAACACCAACTCATACATCTACATGGCCTTCGCCGAATCACCTTTCAAAACTGCAAACGCCCGATAGGAGGCACACATGACGACCATCTACAAATGTTGCCACGGGAAGACCATCCGACCGGGCAAGGCTTGGACCGATCAGACCGGCGTCACGCATCCGGCAAGCTGGTACGCATACAGCGCCGCGCAGAAAGCCGCGCTCGGCATCACCGAGATCGTGCAGCAGCCGCATCCAGACAGCCGGTTGTACACGTGGTCTTACAACGAGGACGGCACAGTAAACTCCACTCCTAAGCCTCTGGACGATATCAACGAGGTCGATGAAAACGGTGATCCGCTGCTTGACGAAAAAGGACAGCAGGTCGTCACGCTCGGCGTGAAATCTACGCTGATCGCCGAGGTCAAGGCGCAGCAGGGGTCGCTTCTCGCCAGCACCGACTGGGCCGTGATCCGCAAGGCCGACGCTGGCACAGATGTCCCTGCGAACATCGCAACGTGGCGTGCAGCGATCCGCAGCAAGGCGACCGAAATGGAAACGGCCATCTCCGGTTCAGCTGACACAAATGCCATCGCTGCTCTCTTTGTCAATTATGTGCAGGATGATGTTGGGTCTATTATTAAGTCTGGTATCCTGTATGATTGGCCTGAGCTAGATGAATAAGCTCCTAATCGCTCTATTGTTATTAGTTCCGACTAGCGTGTCAGGAATGAATATCACGTGCTACGATATAGATGCGGCCAGGAAAACACTTACAGAAGAAATAGGGTTTAAGGTTCAAGGTTACGGTATAAATATCAAAGGTGGATTGGTAACATTGTTCAAAACACCGGATGGAACTTTTATAATATCCGTAACTCCAGCTGAGTATCCTGACAAAATCTGTCCTATCATCGAAGGCACCAACTGGACTAACGTATTGACAAACTTGTTTAATGATGCTAAAATAGGCAAAAGGAACTAAGAGATGACTGTTGAATCCGCAACATATATCAGCCAGCTGAACTCGGCGCAGCCGACTGCGAGCGATAACATCTCAGAAGGCGATGATCATCTCCGACTAATCAAGAGTGTTCTCAAGGCGCAGTTCCCTAACCTAGCGACCACTGCCGTAAATCCCACCTCTGCACAGCTGAACAAACTTGGATTCGAAACGGGCGCTGTTATGATGTATGCGTCTAATACGATTCCGACGACGCAGACGATCAGCGGCATCAACGACTGGCTCCTTTGCGACGGCACTGATTATTCGACAGTCACCTACTCTGCTCTCTATAACATCATCGGGACCACCTTTGGAACATCCGGTTCTAACTTCAAGGTTCCGGATTATCGAACCTACTTTCCTGTAGGCGTCGGTTCAGGGTTTGTTCTAGGCACAGCTGGCACAGCGAGTGCAGCCACTGGCACCGATGTCCTGAAGTACCAGCCCATCAACTTTATCATAAAGACATGACGATAAACTATAGAGGGGAGCGGTTCTCAGGATACAATTCTCCGAAGAGGACCCCCGGTAAGTCTAAGAAGTTTGCAGTTCTGGCAAAACAAGGCGACAAAGTACGTCTTATTAGGTTTGGCGATCCTAATATGTCCATTAAAAAAGATCAGCCGAATCGTCGCAAGAGCTTTCGAGCAAGGCACAAATGCGACACCAACCCCCCCGGAAAACTAACAGCAAGATATTGGTCTTGCAAAAAATGGTAAGGAGATAACGATGGTTGCTAAATACAGCGGCAAGATGTCTGGCAAGATGGGTAATCGCAAGGTTCCCGGCCCCGGCGGAAACAAGATGCACAGCAAAGGTGCTGGTAATCGTTTCGGTAAGAAATGAACTATAAAGAAAAAGCGAATCAAGCAGCGATAATCTTAGAGAACCCAGTTTTCAAAGAAACGCTTGAACGACTCAGCAATGACTTGATCTCTCAATGGGGCATAGCTGAAACTACAGAAGAGAGAGAACTTTGTTGGATGAAACTTAACGCCCTGCGTTCCATTAAGGAAGACCTAGAGGCAACCATCCATAACGCTAAAATAGAAGGGTAAACCAATGAGTGAGGCACCGACCAATCCCGAAGGGGAAGTCACTGAGCCAAAGCTTTCGATGTTCGATGTCATGTTTGGAAGTGAGGAGACCACTAATCCAGAACAAGCAGTCGAAGAACCTGTCGATTCCGACGAGGAGTATGAAGCCCAAGATTATGACGAGGCGGAAGAGACAGAAGAAGTAGAGGTATACGACGACGAAGTTGAGACAGAAACCTCTCCAGCCTACACTGTCAAAGTTGACGGTGAAGAGTTTGAGGTTACTCTTGATGAACTGAGGAGCGGATACCAGCGGCAAGCAGACTATACTCGTAAGTCGCAGTCACTAGCGGAGCAGAGGAAAGCCTACGAAGCTAACCTTCAAGCTGTTCAGCAGGAGCGTAATCAGTACGCTCAGCTTCTTGAAAATATGTCGATGAACCAGAACGCTGAACTCCAGCGTTTCGAAAAGATCGACTGGAAAGAACTCAAAGACACTGATCCTATGGAATACATGGAAAAGCGTCTTGAGTATCAGGAAGCGAAGGAGAAAGTAACTGAGTTGCAGAACGAGCGTTGGCGAGTTCAGCAGCAGAACGAAGCAGAATTGGCCAGTGTGCTACAGGAAAAAATCCAGAAAGAAGCGGAACTCCTCGCACAGAACTTGCCTGAGTATGCTGACCCTGGGTCAAACTTGAAAACTCGTTTGCGGGATTATAGTTTAGGTCTAGGGTTCTCTCCTCAAGACATTGACGGGATAACCGATCACCGCGTCGTAATGGTTCTGTATAAAGCTATGATGCAGGATCAGGGCGCTACGGCTCCTGTCAAGAAAGCTAAACAAGCTGCTCCTAAAGTTGTGAAGGCCGGAACGCCAGCTTCAAAAGCACAACGCTCGAAGCGAGACGCTCAGGCTAAGCGTGAAAGACTTGCAAAAACGGGTAACCCTCGGGACGCCGCAAGTGTTTTTCTGGACTTAATCTCTTAAAATAGGAGCTAAACATGGCACAGCCTACTGGTGTGTATGTTACGTTCTCCTCAGCTGGTCTTCGCGAAGACTTGGAGAACGTGATCTACGACATTTCCCCGACTGATACCCCGTTCATGTCTATGGGCGGTCGTATGGACGCGATTGCGGTAAACCACGAGTGGCAGACGGATGCCCTCGCTGCCGCTGTCGGTACGAACTACAACGAAGAAGGCGCGACTCTCACGGCGGCTGAACCGGCTGCTACGACTCGCGAAGGCAACATCTGCCAGATCAGCCTCAAGACGACCCTCGTTTCCGGCACGCTTGATGCGGTGTCGAAGGCAGGTCGTCGCGAAGAACTGGCCTATCAGATGTCCAAGCGTGCGAAGGAACTAAAGCGCGACATGGAGACGACGCTGGTCGGTACGAACCAGTCGAAGACTGCGATGTCGGCGGATAGCACCGTTCGTAAGCTTGGCTCGCTTCCGGCGTGGGTCGAGACCAATATCTCGCAGGGCGCGTCAGCGTCTACGCCGGGTAATGGTACGGCTCGTACCGATGGTACTCAGCGTACCTTCACCGAGACCCTTCTCAAAGCTTCGATTCTGTCGGCTTACGACGAAGGCGCTGACATCAAGTATCTGATGATGGCTCCGTCGAAGAAGCAGACGTTCTCCAGCTTTGTTGGTGTCGGTGGCTCGGCGGGTGTGTCGAACTTCAACGATGTATCCGACCAGCGCATCATTGGCGGCATGGATGTGTACGTCAGTGACTTTGGTGAGATGGCCGTTGTCCCGAACCGCTTCCAGCGTGCTCGTGACGTTTGGCTGCTCGATCCGGAGTACTACGGCATCGCGTACCTGCGTCCGTTCTTCCAGAAGGAAGTGGCGTCTACGTCTGATGGTGAGCAGCGTGCGATCATCACCGAGTACACCCTTGTCGTTAAAAACGAGAAGGCGCTCGGTGCGGTCTACGACCTTACCTAAGCCTAAAGGGGAGGGGCCTAGTGCCTCTCCCCACCACTTTGCAAGAGATAGTTATGAGTGATCCAGTCAAGACAAAATTTAATTACGACCACGAGACGGATAACGTCATTCTCCACAGTACCCAAGATGTCCAGCCGCTGCTAGAACTGAACAAAAAAGAACTTAACGGCGACTCGATGTACGGCGGTGTTGCTAATTCCGGAATGCGCAAAGTTGCCAGCATCCCGTTGATCATCATCGAAAAGTGGAAGCGTGAGCTTGGTATTGATATCTATAACAAGAACGACTGGTCCAAAGTCAAGCAACTGTTGAACGACCCCGAGAACAAGTTTCTCAGAACACATGAGAGCAAACTCTAATGAGCCTTTCAACGTACTCAGAACTGAAGACCAGCATAGCAAACTACCTGAACAGGAGTGACCTCACTGATGTCATTCCTGATTTCATTACGCTGACTGAAAACCGTCTGAACCGTGAGCTTCGCGTCAGGGCGAACATGGTCCGGGCGACGACGACAACGACTTCTGGTACGGCTTTTTATGATCTTCCCAGCGATCTGATCGAGCTACGGAACATCACATATGACACTTCGTCCTCCAGCTATGCTCTTACTTATCTGTCTCCTGAGTCGTCAAGTCGAGAGTATGGCTCTACGGGTAACGGGTTTCCGAGGGCATACACAAATCTTGGAAAGAACATAAAGCTCGCTCCTACTCCGGATGGAGCTTATACGATCAATATCAATTACTTTCAGAAGCTGAACTCGTTGTCGGACAGCGTTACGTCCAACGATGTTCTCACTGAGTTTCCTGATCTGTACCTCTTTGGCTCTTGCATGGAAGGGGCTATTTATCTGAACGATACAGAGCAGACTCAGAGGTTCGCCTCTATTTTCCAAGCTACTCTCGATGAGGTTAAGCGGTCGGAAGAAGCTGCGCGATACAGCGGTACAGTTATGACGATGACTGTTCAAGGCGACCCCGGTTCTCTGGTTCGTAGGGGTGCCTGATGCCTACCAATTGGGTAAACGACGAGTTTGATCTGATACAGGAGTCTGGCGGAAATCTCCTGTACGAAGATGCAGACTATATAGCTCTTCAAGAGTGGAACTCAACTGTTTGGACAGAGGACACGACGACGGGCAATGGCTAAGCAACTCTTCGATATCTCGTCTTCGGCGCAGGGCAGGTTCTCTTTGAACAAGGACCTGTCGCCTTATGATATGCCGCCGTCTTTGTTCAATGATGTCCAGAATGTCCGGTTCATCGATGGCAAGGCTGGCAAGATACTCGGACATACGTCGGTCCTAGGTACTCCTACCGCTCCTCCCTATTGGGCTGTCAGCTGGCTACAGGGCAGTACGAACCTCTGGATTTACGGGGGTCTCACTGATCTTTATAAGATCGATGGGACGACTCATAGCTCTGTGACGCGAGCCTCTGGTGCCTATACGACCCTGAGCGGTACGACGAACAACTGGCAGGGCGGTGTCCTAGGTGGCGTGTTGGTATGCACCAATGGCCTCGATGTTCCTCAAAGTTTTACCCAAGCTGGCTCACAGTTCACCGATTTGTCCGACTGGCCAGCTACGCTGAGGTGCAAGGCGATTGTCCCGTTCAGAAACCATCTGGTCGCTCTGAACCTGACGGACAGCGGCACAGCTAAGCCGTTTACGATCCGCTGGAGTGACGCTATTCCTGCTGGCGCATCTACCAATGGTGCCGACACTTGGAACACTGCGAGCACAGCGTCTGAATCAGCAGAGACCTCGCTCACTGGTACTAAGGGCCATGTGCTCAATGCGCTTCAGCTTGGTAACGAACTTGTTGTCTATAAAGAGGATAGTGTGTACGCACTGAACTATGTTGGTGGTGCGTTTACCTTCAATGTCCGAGAGAAGTTCAAGGATACTGGCCTATTCGCCAGAAACGCTGTGATCGACCTAGGCGACGGTCGTCATGTGATGATGTCTACTAATGATGTTGTTATTCATAACGGCAATACTCTAAACAGCGTCATTGACGATAAGGTCAAGACATTTCTGTTCTCTGAGATCGACTCAACGTACTACTATAAGACCTTCTTGGCTCATAACAAGATTCGAAACGAGGTCTGGATTTGCTTCCCCTCGACAGGTGCTACTAACGGGTTCCCGGACACAGCATTGATCTGGAACTATCGAGATGAAACGTGGTCTACCCGTGACCTTCCGAATATCAACTTTGCTGCCAAGGGTCTTGTAAACCCTGCACTGACGAACACTTGGACCGCAGCGACCGGGCAGTGGGAGACCAATGCTCTGGTCTGGGGCCAACAGGAATATAACCCGGCGATTGATTCGCTTCTGATGTGCGGCACCAATGATACAAAGATGTACCTAGCTGACTCCGGTACGACCTTCGACGGTACATCGTTCAATACAATCCTGGAGCGCGTCGGACTGAACGCCGGTCGAACGGATGCAGTCAAGTCGATTACCCGTGTCTATCCGAGGATCGAGGGAACCGGGACAGTCAACATCAGCATCGGCGCTGAGCTAGAACCGTATGCCGGTGTCTTTTATAATGATCCCGTTGCCTTTACCATCGGCACCGACTCGAAGGTAGATTGCCGAGTTCGTGGTCGTTATATGGCGATCAAGATCGAGAGCGCAGCGGATACACAATTCAGGCTTTCCGGGTATTCTGTTGAATCAGAGATTGTGTCTGATCGATGAGCCGGGAGTTTCTCAGATTTGATCCATCGCTGTGTCCTGCGACCACCGAGGATATTCCTAGGTTCATAGACCAGATGTTCCTAGAGATCAGAACAGTTCTGGACTTGGTGCGCGACGGACACTTGGATGTCGTCTACGCTGCACCGGAAAAACCACAGCAGGGAGATATACGGTATGCCGATGGCTCTAGTTGGGACCCCGGATCAGGAGAGGGAATATATTTTTACAACTCCGGTGGAAGCTGGGTTAAGCTATAAGCTAGTCAGCCTTAATGATCCGATGCTTCGCAACAAGATGGCCCAGTGCTATCCGTTCTTCGAGAAGGCGATACTAAGGAGTAAATGCGAAGACATCTATAACGCTGCTGATCTGTACCACCGTGTTCTCTCTGGGACCAGCGACCTCTGGGTATCAACGGATGAGAACAACGTGATCCAAGGCTGCTTTGTCATTGGCTTCGGAGAGTACCCGCAAAGCCGTGGCATCTGCGCAGAGGCTATCGGCGGCGTGTTCGACTTTACAGTAGGGACCCCGGTTGTGGAAAAATACTATAAGAAACTAGGATATGAGTTTTTCGAGATGACTGGCCGCAAGGGCTGGGAAAAGGTGATGGAGCCGATGGGCTACGAGTTCAAAACCATAACGATACGAAAGAGGCTATAAAATGAGTGGTATGTTTTCGTCCCCTCCTCCGGTGGTTGTCCAAGCTCCACAACAGATGTCAACTTCCGGGTCAACTGAGATCAAGCCGTATGCTCCTGTGGTTCCGTATATCGGAAGTGTTTTGCCGCAGATTGAGCAAGTCTTCGGCGAGGCACCTGCTCTCTATACTGGCTCACTGGTGCCGCAGGAGTCGGCGCAGACGCTGGCAGCTAGAGACATCTATGGTCAGGTTGGACAGACGGCAGCTGGTCTGGCACCGGCCTACCAAAATTTGTTCGCAGCTGATCTAGCACGGGCCACAGCTGATCCTACGGTGGACCCGATCTATCAGGCGCAGCTGGGGACGATTGCTCAGCGTGCTCGCGAGATGACCGAAGCGGACAAGATGACGGCGCAGCAACAGGCGATTCAAGCTGGTCAGTTTGGTCTTGGGTCTACTGCTCTCGGCGAACTACAGGCGATGCAGCAGCAGAAGCGGGAAGAGCTTGCGCAGCGTCAGATGTCAGCCGCTCTACAGGAAGCAGAAGCTCGCAGAATCGCTGCGCAGGGCCGTACTCCTGAGTTGGCTCAGGCCATGCTACAGGCACAGATGACCCCTGCGTCTCTTCAAGAAGCAATCGGCCAGCAGGTCGAAACCCGCCAGCAAGCTCAGTTGTCCGATGCTGCTCGCTTGGCACAACAGGATCAGGAAGCTCGCAGGGCGCAGCTTATCACGATGGCGAACCTGTACGGTGGTCTTGCTGGTCTCGGTAGCAGCACTCAGATGCAGCAGACGAGTCAGGGCTATACCAGCAGTGTCATGCCCGGTGGTCCTAGTCCGTTTATGCAGATTGCCAGTGCGGCTAGCTCAGCGGCTCCGTTCTTCAGGTCAGACAAACGCTTGAAGACCAAGATCAAGTTTGTCCGTCAGAGTGACAATGGTATTCGCTGGTACACTTGGGAATGGAAAGACAAGGATATCAAGCAGCCTAGCTACGGCGTGATTGCTCAAGAGGTACAGAAGATCAAACCCAAGGCTGTCATCACTGGACCTGATGGATTCCTGATGGTCAATTATGGAGCGTTGTGATGGGCTTTATATTTGGAGGAAGCTCTTCTAAGCCTTACGGGGAACAGCCGCCAAGCGATTCTTATAGATGGGACGCGGAGTACGACCCGGAGACCGGCGAGCCTGTAAACGAGGCGGCTGTAAAAGCCGAAGCGGAGTACGACAAGTGGGCTGAGTCTCAGGATTACAATATACTTGACGCAGCTGAAAAGCTTGGCTCTCTTGGTGAACAGCCGGGAGCACTTGCTCAATCTGGTAGGCTTTCTAGCCCAAGTATGCCGGGAGGCAGGGGAGGGTCTTACTCGGCGATGCAGTCCCCATATCAATCTCCGACTTATCTAGCAAGCTCTGTAGATTATAACAAGATGATCAACCAGTTGGTCACCGGATTGCTGAAGCAGAATGTCCGCAGAACTAAACTTTCAACTCTGGTGTGAGATAGAACATGGCCACAAGAATAACTCCTTTACCCCCACCTCCGGAAGATCCGGCAGGTCGTCCCACCGGTCAGCTTCGCGTCCCCCCCGCTGCCGGGGGTGCTACGCCAGAAGAAACGGCGAGGTTTACGCAAGCTGTCCGGGAAGCTGAGCAGCGCAGATATTATGGTGATACAAGCTATGGGTCCCCTCTGAATCAAGCGATAGCTGAGCAGCGGAAAATAGCGACGGGCGGGTTTACTCCGAGGACCCCCGCAGAACTAGCTGCTTACAATCTTGCAGTGCGGCAGCAGCCGACTTTTGGCTCTCCCGCTCAGGCATATATGCTTCAGCGCAGCTTGGAGCGTGGCCTTCTCGATCAAGCTCGTCCAGCGCAAGCGACCCCACGAGATTCTGTTGGTGCTGGGCTAGACGCAGGACAGCAGTCTGCGCTCGAACAGAACCAAGAAATGTCGCTCAGTGGCCTCTTGGGTAATGTAGACTGGCAGGGCCTTCTCCGGGTCCTCGCTCGCCCTGAGTTTCTTCAGCCGGGGGTCTCCCCTGCTCAGGCGTTTGTCGGCGCATCGTTTGCTCAGCGTCAGGCTGATGCAGCGTCTCGCGCAGCTGCTCAGGCACAGCAGCTTGAGTACGACAAGCTCCAAGCTGATCTCGTTAAGGAACAGCTTAAAGCCACTCCCCAGCCGCCAAAACCTTCGGCTGAAATAACGCAGCTTTATACCAAAATTGCCTCTGGTCAAGAAAGTCTTAAAGCACTTAACAAAATGCAGGGAATTATGTCTGGGGGCATTACCACTGGTGGTGCTGCTCTTGGAATAGACTTTCTTACAAACTTGGCAGCGGCTTTTAATATCAACATCGGGGAGACCGACAAAACTAACCTGAATAGGCAGGTGGATAAAGTTAGAGCGGCTCTGATAGCCAGTCGTGCTTTTGGACGAGAAGCCAATAAGCAGGAGCAGAAGCTTATTGAGAACCTTCTTCCCAAGGGCGCAACATTTACTAACGTAGACGAACTTCGAAACGCCTATAGGGATTTCCAAGAGTACATTGAAAACGATCTAAGGGTAACTTCCGGCATTCTGCAAAACGTGTATCAACTGCCTTCATTTAGTCAGGTAGTTCCACCTGCTTTTAAAAGAGGTAACCGATAATGGCAGAGACCATAACTCTTTGGGACGGCACGCCTGTAAATGTCCCCGAAGGTTTAACAGATGGGGAGATAACAAACTATCTCGCTAAGGCAATGCCGAATAAAATGATCGAGCGTGGCATCGCCGTAGACATCGAGCGGGAGTTTGATTTGCAGAGCGGCGTTGGAGACTTCGGTGCTCGCTTTGGTAATGCCCTTTCCAGCGGTAATCCAGACGAGATCAAGGCAGAGTTCGACGGCATATTCGGAAAAGGTAATTGGGGAATCGCTGACTTCAGCGGTCAGCCGTTTGTCACACCCGATGGTCTCAGGGCTGTGGGCATAGAGCCTAAAGATGACCGAAAAGTTATGCTCGACGGTACTAATACGACCGTCTATGATCTGGTAGACATCATTCCGGAAGCTGTCGTCGGCGCTGGGGCGCTGGCTGCTGAGATTGCTGTCCCGTTTGCTCCGGGTACTGGCGCAGTTGGTGGCACTGCTGCGCGTGGGTTGTTGTCTGCTATCACTGGGCGTGGACTGGTTGCCAGATCAGCACGTGCCGGGTTTGGTGACGCTGTGGCCAATGTTGGACTCGAAGGTGTTCAGAAACTTCGTGGTACTCAGCGTGAATCACTTGGTGAAGTTCTGCAAGACGCTGGCACCGAAGGGTTGATAGTTGGCCTGGGCAGCATAGTTCTAGGTGCTCCTTTTGCAGCGGTGGGCAGCGTGGGCAACCGGGTCAAAGCTGCGTCTAAGGATATGGCTCCCGGAACTCAAGGCGTCCGACCGCTGCAATTTGAAGAGATGCTTGACGCCCAGAACAGGAATATAGAAAGGTTTACACAGGCAAACATTGCTAATGGGCTTTCCAGAAAGGCAGCTGAACAAGCTGCTCGCCAAGATGCAATGCTTCTCAGCCTTCGAACTCTTGTGGGTGAAGAGGGGACAGTTGCTGGTAACATCTTGACCAAGATTGAAGGTTTGGGTACAAAGCAGCTTGGAGACTCGTTTGCGAAACGGACAATGGACTTTATGAATAAGTTCCGTTCCGTTGCCTTGGAGTCTAAACGCCTTGGTGACGTTGACGCTACGACTGTTGCCAAGCTGAAAGCAAACTTGAGCAAAAGTGAGCTAGAGTTTGCTGACAAAATTATGAAGCAGCTTACTGATTTTAACAAGACACCTCTTGGCGTAACCAGCGCAGCTGCTGGCACTCTTCGCGGGTTCAAAGAGCTTGCGGAGGACAAACTCCTCGCCCAGTACCGTCGCAGCATGGGGGCTTTTGATGGCGAAGATTTCTATGGGCAGTTTAAGAATGTGGGCGGGGAGCTTACTCCTCGACGTTTAGCTAATTTTCTTACACGTGTTTCAGACGAGTCTGGACTAAGTGTTGACGAAGTAGTTAATGCTTTCGGTCCAGACAGTCCTCTTCATCGCCGTATCACGTCTAGGATAAATATCAAAGATGACGGTACAATTGTTCCTGTTAAGCCCAAACTTAACAAGAAAAAGGAACCGACTAACTATACCGGAAGCAGCATAACGGTTCAAGACCTTATGGATGCTGATAAACAAATTCGCAAGCAGAGCTACGCAAAAAGAGCAAACCTTGCGGCTGTACGTAAAAATCTAGAATTGTCTGCCGCAGCTCAAAACCAAATTTCCAGACTTCCAGAGGTTCCTTCGTCTTTTCAAAACCGATTGAAGGCGGTAAATAAGAAGTATGCCGAGTTTGCCAACATTTACCGTGGAAAGAACGGTCTATTTGAGCAGGTAGCCAAACGGAGTACAGATGATTCACAGCTGTTTCTCACGCAGTTTGTAAATGGTAAAGAGGGCGCAGAGTTTGCTACACTTCTTGATAAGTTGGAACGCGCATTTGGCAAGGGTGCAGTCGGCGGCAGCATTGGCTTGGAGACAAAAGAACAAATTCTAGGCGCACTCGGCGTCAACTTTATCAGAGAGAACAAGTTGGATGTCTTAGCAGCTGCCGGGATGTCTAGGGAAGCCGGTGCCAAGAAAGCTGCCGATGCGCTCAAGAAAATAAACACTCTTGAGGCAACCATGGTCAAACGTGTCGGAGATGCTAAGGCAAAACAGGCGATGAAGCAGCTGTTCCAGCAGGACTCGATGAAAGAGTACAAGGCGCTTCTCAACCAGATTGCCAAAGGTAGCCCGGAGAGTGCCGCGCGTGCTCAGCAGAAGCTTGGTCTGGTAATGGGTTTCAAAGAGGCAGAGGAGTTTGTAGGAAGAACCGCTGACGTTGGGGCAAATCTGGCAAAGGCCGATCTTGATACCGTCGTTGCCCAGCTACGATCCTTAGACGCCCTAGACAAGCGCAGCGGTGAGTTCTACAGAGACCTGATGTTTAGCGAGAATTGGGGCCGTGTGGTCAATGCTATGGCGGAGGACAGCGCTGGCAAAAAGAATGCGGCTATCAAGGCATGGGCAGACGATTGGATTGCTGCTAGGAGTGGTACAAACGGCGTAGAGAACATGACAGAACTGTTTGGCAAGGAAATCTATGAAGGTATGGATGATCTGGCGCTGAACATACGTGGTGCATTGAACATTGATCCGAACGCTGGAGCGTTGTCTGTCGCAGAACAGCCTGTGAGCATCTGGAGAAAGCTTCTTCAGCTAGATTTCAAGGGTGCTATAAAGCCGCTATCCTTTATGTACGGGTCCAAACAGATCGCTCCCGGAACTACGGCATGGACAGATGTAAATATGATGCTACAAGCTGGCAAGACTCCCAGCGATATTTTGAAAAATAAAGCAGGGATGGCGAGCGGCATCCTTGGAAACGCTCAGAAAGCTGCTAACGGCGCGATGGCTGGCAGGAACGGGCTGATGGCAGCGTCTGTGTCTTCTTATATGAACGAGGCGGATCAGATTTATCCGACAGATGACGACGTGCCGGTGATCGAGCCGAGGAAAGCGCAAGAAGCACCTCCGGAGCAACCTATGCAGCAAAGCATGATTCCGGCAGGCACCGGCATCGCTGCAATACAGCAGATCGCCAGTATGCTTCAGCCCATACAGGGGGTCGGAACCTCTGGCCTTGAAGAAGGCGCAGCTATAGCTAGGAGTGCGGCCTGATGCCTAACATCTTTGATCAAATTGAATCAGCGGCTGAGCAAGCAGGGGCAAGCCAAGTTGTAGATTACGCCAAGAAACAGGCGATCAGGGGGGCTGCTGGCTTGGCTGGCGCAGGGATAGCTGAGGCATTTGGCTACTCTCCTGAAGCCGCCATGGAACGGGTTGGGCAGGAGAGCAGGGCAATCGATGACGCCTACATCGAGCCTATGAAGGAAGCAGTTGCTCCTTATTTGCCACCCGGCGTCTCCGTTGGCATGGACCCAAGATTGAACCTCGGTGAATCAACGGTGACCCCTCGCTTCGATTTGTCGGTACTAGACCCCAATCTACAGGGACAGGCATACGGACAATTTGGACAAGGTGGTCTACAGGATTACGGTGTCGGTGCCTCATATCAGGTTGCTCCGGGTCTTCTGGCACAAGGCAGTTATCAGGCAGGAGGAGCGCCGAGGGTAGGGATGTCTTATGAACAGCCGATGCTGGGTGGGCTACTTCAGGCTAATGTTGGTACTGATCTTACTAGCGATGTGCGGGATACCATTCGTAACATCCAAGCCAGTCTCCGATTTACCGGGAGGTTTTAAGATGCCAGGGCTTTTAGACCAAGTGACGGCGGGCCTTCTGAATGTTCTAGGGAAGCCTCCTGTTGGTGTGTCTTCAGAACAAACGTCCTCTCCCGACCCGTTGCAATCAATTATAAACAGGACTCTACAGGAAGAGGGTGGATTTCAAAATAGAAAAGATGACAGGGGTAATTTTATAAATGGTCGTCTTGTCGGAACTAAATACGGAATAACCCCTAAGGCATGGGCCGAATATACAGGACTGTCTGCTAAAGACATAACGAAAGATACAATCAAAAACTTAAATTTAGACCAAGCACAGGAGTTTTATAAAAGTAAAGCTACAAAAGAGTTTAAGTTAGATAGATATCCTGAAAACCTTCGACCCCAGATTTTTGACATTATGACTAATTTTGGCTATACCGGCGGAATGAAAGTTTTACAAAAAGCCGCTGGAGTAGAAAGGGACGGCAGGTATGGTCCTAAAACAGCGGAGGCCATTAAGAATTTGTCTAACACTAAACTTGCACAAGCTAGATGGAACAGTTATTCAAAAGAACTAAAGAAAAAAAATCCGGGGTGGAAGACAAGAACATTTAGTTTTGCGGTAGACTGAAGTGAACGATAAAACCCCCATTGATATCACAGCTGGGTTCATAGCTGTCGGTACGATTGTCGAAATACTACCGGCGATAGCTAGTGTCTTGACGATTATCTGGATGGTGATCCGCATCATCGAAACTGATACAGTTCAGAAACTGTTGAGGCGAAAGAAGTGAAGCTGAATATCCAATCTGTTCTAACAGCGTTGGCCCCTATCTTGTTCGCGGCGGTTGGCTACTTAATTACAGCGTTGAACGAGACAGATAGCCGTCTTCAAAAAGCAGAAGGGTATCTGATGCTGCTTGTGACGCCCCAAGGCGAGATCATCGCTAGTCCCGCGAACAGCATAGCGAGGCAGAAGATGCGCGAAGAATTTATGAACATAATCCACGATTTGCAAGTTCGCATTAGACTACTAGAAGCTGGTAAAAAATAATGGGCATACCCCTAGAACTCATAACGATGCTAGGCTCTGGTCTCCTCTCCGGAGTGTTGACACTGTGGGGACAAAGCCAGAAAGCAAAGCAGGACGCTTTTCAACGAGCCATTGACGGCATGGCCGCTCAGTCTCAGGCAACTGACTTGGCACGGCGCTATGAGAACAAGGGCTTCCAGATAACTCGCAGGATCATCGCCTTGGCCGCTGTCGGCGCTGTGATCGTCTGGCCTAAGGTGATCGCTGTGTTCTGGCCCGAGATACCGGTGACTGTCGGGTACACAGAGTGGAAACCCGGCTTCCTGTTCCTGACGGAGGGAGTCGATCAGGTAAAATGGCAAGCTCTTAAAGGGCTGGTCTTGACACCATTGGACACACATTTGCTTAGTGCGATCATCGGACTGTACTTCGGTGCGTCAATGGTGAAAAACGCGAGGTAGTCATGGCAACTGTAGCACAGATGATTTCACCACAGTATGGTCTTTTGGACCAGCAGCCTATGATAGATCCAAGGGTTCTCTATGGTCTCTTGGCTCAGCAGCAGCCTGAGCAAGTTCAGATGGGGCAACAGCCTATAACAGCTATGAACATGGGGCAGACAGAAGTAGACCCGTTTTATACGACGATGCAAGAGAGGATAGAACCAGTAATATCTAGGCTGCCCCCAATTTTTGGAATTATCGGCTTGCTTGCGAGGAATGACCCAAATTATACAAAACCCATTCCTATAGACAGGACGCAGCCGATTCCGGATTTTGTACCGGAAGGTTACCGACGCAATGTTATGGAAGCGTACCAGCAGTACGAAAAAGAGGGGGCTTAATTGCCCCCTCAGTTTTGTCTAGCTAAGTTCAATCTGCTTAGCTTTCTTTTCTTCCGGAATATCCCGTCTGAGCCGAATGCTTAAAATGCCATCTTCGAGCTTTGCTTCGACAACATTAACGTGCTCGCCCAGAAGAAACATTTTCTTGAACGGGCGAAACGCTATGCCAGCGTAGATCACATTGGCAATATTGTCGTCCTTTTTAACACCGTTAGAGACGACAGACAGAACGTCCTCCTTCACCTCAACGGCGATGTCCTCTTTGCCAAACCCAGCGACAGCCATCTTAATTTCGAAGCTGTCTTCCCCCAGCTTGATCAAACTATGCGGAGGAAAGTTCTGGTTGGCAGACATCACTTCTGCCACTTTTTGCATATTGTCAAAAAGGCGCTCGAATCCAAGGGCGGAATCGGACAGAGTAGGAAACATCGAAAGAGTCATGGTTCTCCCCTTTGGGCAAGAAGTTATGAGGTCCGACATGGCACCTCAAAATAAGTTTACCACATAACTACGCTACTGTCTAGCGGAAAGGAGGGCCGACTGCCCAACCGGTGAGGCTATACCGGGTCCCGCTAGTAACCTCCGTAACTCGGTGGTAGTAGTACGAAGGAAACACAATGAAGCAACCGGGGGTCTCGAAGGCAGTTTCCTTGATAACCCGCTTGCGATAAGGGGCCGAGGGACTGCCCCAACTAAACTGAAACTCCCCTCCTTCGAAGTCCTGATTCAGAACCAGATTGAACGTCAGCTTGCGCATCGGATCACCGGGCAGCATATCTATATGCCATCCGTACTTCTGACCGGGACCATACTTCGACAGCTGTAGGTTCTCGATCCCTGAGATGTCGAAATTCCAATCCTTATTTGCTACCCGCATCATATAGAGAACAACCTCTTTGAACTCAGGGTCATCCACAGCGAAGACAGCGTTGTTCCGGACGCTGCGGTCTTCCCCTCCGAGGACTTTCCCCTGTTGTTCGTCCAAGCTGTCGCACAACGAGATTATCGCTGTGCAAAACTCAGGGACAAAGTGCTGGCCCTCTGACGACTTCCAGACGTTACCGTACATCAAGCGGCCCAGACATCGGACCAATCACCACTAAGAGCCCCTTTAGCGTAGTCTGTGGCACGGTTCTCAAAGAAGTTTGTGTGCGTCGGGGCGTTAATCATCGTCTCTACCCAAGGCAGAGGGTTCGTCTTTACTCCATAAATACCCTTCATCCCCATTGCAATCAATCTGCGGTCAGCGATATATCGGATATACTCCTTCACTTCGTAGTCTCGTAGTCCTTCAATCTTGCCCATCTTGAACGCAAGATCAATGAACTTGTCTTCCAGTTCGACCATCGCCTCGGCTGTAGAGTAGATTTCTGATTTGGTTTTGTCGTTCCAAATGTTCAGGTTCTCCTCGACGTAAGTGCGGAATAGCTTGATCATTCCCTCAGCGTGCTGGGTCTCATCTACGATAGACCAAGTTACAATCTGCCCCATCCCCTTCATCTTACCGTGGCGAGGGAAGTTGAGCAGCATAATGAACGAACTGAACAGCGCCAATCCTTCTGTGAACGCACTGATCGCTGCGATCTTCAGGGGGATGGAGGCGTCCCCTGATACCTTGTCGATGAAATAATCATGCTTATCGCGCATAACTTCGTACTGTAGGAACTCGTTATAAGTAGACTCAGGCATCCCCAGAGATTCGATTAGATGGGAGTACGCTGCGACGTGCAGTGCCTCACGTGCAGCAAAGCTGCTCAGCATCATGCGTACTTCAGGCTGTGGAAAATGTGGTAGATAGTTGTCTACATAACCACCAGCCACATCAATGTCCGACTGTGTGAAGAAGCGAAAGATGTTAGTAAGAAAGTACTTCTCTTCTGTAGAGAGGTTAGTCTTCCAATCCTTTACATCCTCTAGCATAGGAACTTCAGTGTGCAGCCAGTGCGATTGTTCGTGCTTCAACCATGCGTCATATGCCCACGGATAGTGGAAAGGCTTGAAGTAATTCCGTTGATCTTGAAGTTTAAGCTTTGTCATTTATCCCTCACAAGCTAGGCATTCTTCACCAGAGGCTAGTGCCTCCATATCAAGTTCCTGAATGATCTGTCGCTCAATCTTGCGAGAGACGCGATCAGCTTTACCGATCTTCTCTGACCGGCAGTAATACATCGTCTTCAGCCCCTTCTTCCAAGCCATAAAGTGTACAGCATGTAGGTAACTGATGTCAACGTCTGGTCGAAAGAAAACATTCAGCGACTGCGCTTGGTCGATATACTGTTGCCTGTCAGCTGCGTGCTCAATGATCCACCGTTGGTCTATCTCCATAGAGGTTTTATAAATGTCCTTCTCGACCTGAGTCAGACAACGGAGATGCTGCACCGATCCATCGTTGGCTATGACAGACGCCCATACCTTTTCATAATTGAGATTGTCGTCCTCTTGGCACTTTTGTTTCAGAAGAGCATCAAGATGCTTATTCTTGTTCAGAAAAGCACCACTAAGCGTATCCTGTCGGTATGCGTTCGCTCGATACGGTTCGATAGAAGGACTGGTATTGCCCATAATAATTGAACTTGAAGCGTTGGGCGCAACTGCCATAACGTGACTACAGCGTAGCCCTGTTCCTCTCGTATCGGGAGCCTCGCCTCTGGTTTCTCCCAGCTTTCGGTTTGCGGCGTCAAGTTCTGTCCGGATATGTCTAAATATCCTGATATTAAGTGACTTGGCAACCGCAGATTCAAACGGCACTCCTCTGGCTTGCAGATAGGCGTGGAACCCCAAAGCTCCGACGCCAACTGATCGCTCGCTCTCAGCTGAGTGCTTAGCGCGAGAGATAGTGCCAGGAGCATTGTTAATAAAAACTTGGAGTACATTGTCCAGCATCTCCAGAACATCGTGGAGGAACTGTTTGTCCTTCGCCCAGTCATCAAAGTATTCTAAGTTGACAGAGGACAGACAGCACACAGCTGTCCGCTCCTCGTTGGTCGGAAGAATAATCTCACAGCACAGATTGGACTGACGCACCCGAAGGCCTTTCTGCTTCAGCCAAGCTGGTAGGTTGTCGTTAGAACGGTCGATGAAGTGCAAGTATGGCTCGCCCGTCTGCATCCGCATCTCAAGGATGCGTTGCCATAACTCGCGAGCACTGACAACTTCCATCACTCTCTTGGTGTGCGGATCGACAAGCTCCCAGCTATCGTCTGCATGTGGATCAGTCATGCAGTTCTCGATGACCCGCATAAAGTCATCGCTGATATTGATCCCGTGGTGCATGTTCAGGCAACGGAAGTTCTGATCTCCCGTTGGCTTTCTCATCTCAAGGAAAAGTACAATGTCAGGATGGTTAATATCAAGATATGCTGCGTAAGACCCACGACGAGTTCGCCCTTGGCGGTACGCCAAGCTGGATGCGTCATACATTTTAAGGTGAGGCATAACCCCAGTAGACTTGTCGTCGCTAGACCGTATTCCAAAACCGATACCAACTCCACCCCCAAGCATCGACAGCCAGTTTGTCTCAGACAGGTTATCGACTAGACCCTCCGAACTGTCGGCGATATAATTCAGATAGCAGGATATCGGCAGACCCTTACGGGATCGCCCGTAAGACAGGATAGGTGTCGAGTATGACAACCAATGCTTACTCGCGTAATCATATAGCCGCTGCGCGTGGTCTGGGTTAGACGAGAACGCTTTGGACACATGCGCGAACCGATCCTGTGGGGAAATCTCGTTGTCCATCATATACGACTCCTTCAACCGAGCTATCCCTAGCTGGTCAAACAGGTCGTCCCTCTCAGGGTTGGTTTTAATATTAAAAGTCATTGCAGTCCACCGGCCTCAAGTTAAGTTTGTGTAAATTATCTTCCAGCTTTTCTCGAAGAAGATCGAGAAGATCAAGAGTATCTATCTCAAGAATCTCGATCAGCTCCTCTATCGTATAGGCTTCAGCCAAGTCTGTCAACTGCTCATCAGAAAGTTGGGGCATCTTCTTCTCCGACGAAAAAGATCGGACGACCTGAGCGAACCTTGGTATGGAGCCCCTCCGAGGCCCAGCAGGTCATCTTGTGAGAACAGTAAGAACAGTTGATCCCCAGCTTGTCCTTACCGGTGGTGCGGTCCTTCTCAGTTTCAAAGTGGCGCTTCGGAGGCTCAGGAAGTTCTACGTCCTTCTTGATTTGCTCGATCTTCATCTCAGTGTTCTCAAGTTGAGAGTGGGTATAGATAGCCAGCTCTCCGCTCGACTTGTCGAAGGCCAGAAAGGTGCCACGATCCTTGCCCAAGGCCTTACCGTAACCGCTGATCTGGCTGATATATCCGAAGGGGTCATCGTCAGGCAGCGTACCATTCTTGAACTTGCGCATACTATAAGACGATGCAGACTTGATATCGACCAACTCATCGTCTATGAAACAGTCGATATGTCCCTTGATTCCATCGACCTCGACCTCTGCCTGTTGGTTCGAGACATGGTGCCCAGCCTCCTTAGCCAGATAGATCAACAGTGCTTCAACGATGTCTCCGATCATAAACTTCAGGCGCGTCTGCGGGCTGAATCCCTCAGCTTGGTCATCACCATTGATATCGTACCAAAGGGACCGAGAGCACGGCTTACCGATGTTAGACATCCGAAGACGGGGCGCTGTCTCTGACGTTCCCATCCACAGCTGACGGCGCACAGCGTCCATCACTGTGCTCCCCAGAGAGAACAACGCCTCTTGGTCTGGCTTCTTGGTCCCTTGGTCTACTAGCTGATAGATATCCTCTACCAGTGTGTCAATTGTCTTGGTCATATTCCACCTTTATGATGTTCTTGTGCCGTTTCATCTTTCCATTGGATACTTTGCAGAGAGCAGATTGATCGTAGCCGTGTACCTCAGCGAACTCCCTAAGAGACAAGTCATCGATTCTATGCTGGACCTTGTTCTGATAGGTGACTGTGAAAGCTCCACGGTACTTGTGATTGTTGACCCCTCTGATCTTCTCTCTGAAATCTTCTCCGTAGCTTCTGACCGGACGAAAGAACCTCCTGCCCCCGATGTTCAGATTGTAGAACATATCGCTCTCCAGAACATTCAGGTCAACCTGTAATCGCATTTCGTTATAATACAGGTCTCGCTTATTCTGGCAGAGCATCAGGATAACAAAGGTGAATGCTTCCTTGCCCAGTTCTTGGATATGTGGTTTTAACTCCCTTGAACTAGAACAGTAAATTTTCCAATCACTTTCTCCTATGCGCTTTGTCTTTCTATACCGGAACAGATGCTTGCATCCGATATAGCTTTTCCCGGACTCGGTATGGGTAATCTGGTAGACGAATCCAAAATGGTCTCCCGGATTGAACTCGCCTACCAGACCCGTGTCCCAGTGCCCGTACTTAGAACGGTACGTCATCGTTCAGAGCATCGAAGGCTTTCGTAGCCTTAGCGCCTTCGGATACATACTCGATGGGATCAGTGATCCTGACCGCATTCATATACGTGGTGATGCCCTTTCCAAACTTGTTATCGTAAGGCTTCTGAGAAATCCGGACCTCAGCCTTCGACCCGTTCTGTAGCATCGTAGGGCCGTCGTACTCTTTACCATCTGCGCCAAAGAGCACCGGTTTATAGTTGCTCTTCAGCTGCACATACGGCATTCCGTCCATCTTGTCGTCATCCTGCTTCACCTTTAGGCCAAGGTTCTTTGCGTGCTTGACCTGATCACCTTCGAGGCCCAGCGCAACCGAGTACCGGTCGAACTTGTCGGTGGCTTCGAAGATAAAGGGGAAGAACATGACGCCTTCGATGTATGAGTTGTTAGCCATTAGTGTATCTCGCTCCAATTGTTTCCAACTTGTACGTCGCAGTCTAATTCGCACCTGAGATTGTAGGCTTTGTTGACCTGACGTATAGATAGTATAACACAGTCTTTCGCAGGATCAACATCTTTCTCAGAACTTTCTAAAACTAATTCATCGTGGACCATCGCTACTATGCTGGCATCTAGGTTCCTCCTTCTCAGATGATGATCAACATACATAAACCACTTCTTCATCAGGACAGCCGAGGACCCTTGGATCAGAGTGTTCAGGCTGGCGTGGGCAGAGCGGACCCGAAGAATCCGACCATCCAGTGCCTTGAGTTTCCCTGCTGACTCTCCTTTGCGGATCACCGCCTCGCTCAGCCGTTTGTAGGCTGGCATATTTGCCATGAACCTAGCCCTCAGCTGCGCCCCGTCTGATGCAGAACCGTTTACCACCGCACCAATCTTCGCATCCCCTGCGCCATAGAGGAGCGCATAGATGAAAGTCTTAGCTTGGTCTCTAGTTTCCAGACCAGCCATCTGCTGATTAGCAGTATGTACGTCACCCTCAAGTATCTCACGTGTGAACCTCTCGTCGTCCATATAATGCGCCAGTACTCGTAGCTCTAGGCCAGCTGCGTCGGTGTCTAGCAGAATCTTCCCCGGCTCAGCGCCCCAGACCTCCCGGCATTCTTTTCCGTACTCTACGCGAACAGCCGGGACCTGCTGTAGGTTAGGCTCGACACAACTCATGCGGTTAGTGATAGCACCTAGAGTACGATAACGACAATGGACCCTAGAGTCCGAAGAGCATCGTTTGAGCCAAGACTTGATCTGACTGGTGCGTTTCTGTAACAAAAAGTATTTAGCCAGTTTCTTGGCCACATCGAGATCGCATTCGCCCAGCGTTCTTTCATCTACCTTCGCCTGTCCTGTTTCTGTGAATACCCTAGGCTTCCATCCAAGCTCCATCAATCTCTCGGCTATCTGTTGACGGCTCGACGGATTGAACTCTGTGACCTTATCCTTGAGCCGCTTTCCGGTCTTCTCAGAGTACCTCTCTTCGATCCTCGGCGGAAACAACGACGCGCAATCGACAGCGATCTGGTCTTGCTCCTGCATCAATCGGTTATAGAGTGCCGTTGTCTTCTCTCGGTCCAATCGGAACCCGGTGCGGCTAACCCGATCAGCTACGATCTTCATTCTGTGCTCGTCTCTGATCGACTGTTCGCTGAAGTCCTGCATCGCATCGACCAGATACTTGTACAGCTTCGCCGCTACGCGAACATCTTGGGCACAATAGTCAACCATCTCGTCGCTCAGCTGGTCGAAGCCTCCTTCGTATTCAGTTTTGTGCAAGGCCAACCGCTGACCCCATACCTTCAGGCTATGACCCTTCTCTATCGCAGGGTTAAACAGCATCGACATCACATAGGTATCAACGATCTGGTCGAAGTTAAGGTGCAACCCCCAGAGCCTAGCGAGCACAGGGAAGTCGAATCCGATTCCATTGTGGGCGACGACTTTGTCGAACTTCTTGATATAGTCCGAAGCTGAATTGTCGAAGAAAGTCTTCTCCTCTCCAGTGTCGAGGTCCAAGCTGCATAAACAATGGATCATCGTTGCGTCGATGGCGTCGGTCTCGATGTCGATGACGACAGTGGTCACAGGTATCTCCAGCTGATTGGAAACTCTTCGTTGCAACGGTCTGCGATCTTCTTGGCTATCACTCGGGTCTCGAACTGTGCATCCTCAGCGAGCCGAAGCTTACAGACCCGGCTGAAGGCGTACAAGGAGCCGGTCCAGTACCATTCAGTATATGCGGACAATGGCAGCACGGCCCTCGCTTGCTCCGGACAGACGCCTAGCTCGACCATTCTCTTGTATGCGTCGAGAGCATGGCGCGTGGCGTCTCGATATATATGAGAGACCACTCTATTGCTCTTAACCTCAGTCATCTTCGAGCCTTGCTTCTTGTCTTCCGCTGCCTCTCTCCACAAGTCCGGGTCCCATATGTCAGGGTCCTCGCTCACATACCTGCGGCTCACTTCGTTCCATACCAGACCCACCTGATGCTTCGCCAGCTGTCGGGCTACGAAGATCGGTGCCCTGATATGAAACTGTAAGCTGGTGTGGGCAAAGGGGGACCAGTGTTGGTGCTCCGCTAGATACTTAATCAGCTTCTCGTCGTTCTCCTCGAAGTAGATATGAACCTTGCTGAAGCTCACGCGAGCAGCGTTGACCACAGTCAAATCGCTGCCCATGTGGTCGATCAATGCAACTGACATCAGCCTTGTCCTCTCTTCTTTTTTTTCATACCGAAAAACGGAGATCGTTTTGATAAATTTTTTGTATGATTAAATGGTCTCGGCTTTCGGCGGCGCTTTGCCTTTGTGCTGTGCTCAAACCTCTCTTCCTTATTGCGTGCCATTAAAACTCCTCCTCCAGTGCACTCAATCGTCCAGTTGACTTATCATAGAACAGCCGGTCAGCTACTCCAACGTCTCCGGTATAGCGACACTTGAGAACCCGGAGAGTCGTCGTATTGCACTCTATCGGATCGTCGCTCTGCGTGTTCCGCTCCATGCTGACCACGGTGTCGCTGATCTGGGCGATGCCATGTGATCCACGGAGATGCCCTAGATTGACCTCAACGCCCTCCTCGTGAGAACGGTCGCTACCAAGGCGGCGCAGATGGGTGACAAGATGGATAGCACAGCCGGTCTCTTCAGTTAATTGTCGCAGAAGTGTCATCGTCCTGTCAATAGCTTTCCGCTCGTCGCTGACATCCAGACCACTGACCAGAATACTCAGATGATCTATGAAGATCGTTTTGCACTCCAGACCAAGGACCATATACCGCACTCGATCCAGTAGGTCGTCCATCTCAAGGCTACCAAAATGGTCATAGATATAGACCCGTCCGGTGGCCAAGGTGTTGTCGAAGTATTCCTGAATCTGTTCTTTCGAATACTTACTGAATACTTCGTTCAGGTGCAGTCGATCATTTGCTTCGACCGCCAGGATACCACGGCGAGTTCTATCGACCGACTCTTCGAGGGCAATGATCCCGATGTTCTGGTCTGTTGTCTTCAGGTAATAATGCTGCAACTCCCTGAGAAGACTAGACTTTCCGACACCAGTGCCAGCTGCCCACGTTACGATCTCTCGGCTGCGAGTGCCGAGTGTCTTAGACTGAAGACCAGCGAACGGAAAGTTCATGCTCGCGAGGTTCTGCTCGGACCAGAGGCCATCGAAGTCAGAGGCTGCGTTCTTGATACCAGAGGGAGTATAGCACGTTGCGTTCTTTAAGCACGCCCGGAACATACTATCACGACGAGCCGCTGTGTATTCGCACGCATCCTTCAGGTCTAGGCTGACGATGAACGCCTTGCCGGGTTTCAGTAGCTTGGCGCAGCGCACAGCTGAATCTTGTGCCTGTGGCTCGTTGTCGAAGCAGATATAAATCTTGTCGAATTTCTCCAGCAGTTCGAGATTGTTCTTGAAGTCCCGCTCTGCGCTCGCCTGTCCGCTCTTGATCGACAGGGCATAGACCACAGGGGCAGGACGATTAGCGATGCTCTCGGCCTCGTGAGAGATTGCGTTGGCCATCTGAAACGCAGCGAGCGCGTCCGCTTCTCCCTCGGTTACGATCAGAGTCGAGGACTTCTCCCCGATTGTCTTGCTCAGTGTGTGCGTCCCAAATAGCGTACAATTTTTGAAGTCTCCATTGGTGCTGAATACCTTACCGACTGAGCGAACCTTGGCAGCTTGCCGCAGACCATCGCTGTCGTAATACGGAAAACTGACAGCGGAATCGGTGACGATAACATCGTAGAACCTAGTGACCGCCTTACTGATCCCACGGTCAGACCAATTCTTATCATCTGGTCGGTAGTTGTCTATATGTTCCACGGTGTTTTCCATGTTATATGCTTGACAGCTGAAGCAGTATGTGTGCCCGTCGTCGTACTCACTCATAGCATCGCTGGACCCGCAATCGGGGCAGGGCTGGTGTATTTTGACTGGCTCGCTCAATGTACCGATGCCTCCTCTTCGTCTTCCAACTCGACAAGAAAACTGGGGTCTTGGTCCAGCGAGATGCGAAACTCCTGCATCGCAGCGATTACAAAGTAGGACAAAGTGCGATGGTTGATCTCGGCCATCTCCTTGAACCACTCGATGGTGTCTTCTCCAATGCCTTCATTGATCAAGATATCCATATAAAATTGTTCTATGTGTTCTTCCAACGTCATGCCCAACGCTATCTCCGTAAGTTAGGTATTAGCATCACCGCAGCAAAAAAGACTAGCAAAAGAATTTCCAGGTCACTAATCATTTTGAGACATCTCTGCTGCTAGAGCGGCGTATCCACAAATGTCAACGTAGCTGTCGTCCTTGTGCTGGTTCATAACTCTCGCGATCTTAAGCAGCATCATCATAACAGCCACATCTGTCGGGGACAACTCTATAGCCGCTGACCGGGACAGATAGATGGTCCATAGGTCTGCGATCCGCAGGTGGTTTAAGTAGGCGTCTCCGTAATCGCTTTTGCGATCTCCGTTGATTAACTGCTGCGCCTGTTCTAAACATTTGTCTCTATTCATCTTTCTGTTTCTCCCTGTCATTCTCGGCCCTGATCTCGTCTGCAAGAGCATCGCCATAGACCCGAGCGGTGCCAGAGACCCGAGCATTGCCAAAGACCCTAGCATTGTCAAAGACCTGAGCATTGTCAAAGACCTGAGCATTGTCAAAGACCCAAGCATTGCCAGAGACTAGAGCATTGCCAAAGACCAGAGCAGTGTCAGAGACCCGGCTTCGGCTGCCAATGAATGGGATCAAGTCGGCCTGACGCATTTCCATCTGATCCATGCGAAACTTAATTGCTTCGACCGGATCAGGTAGGTCGATTGGAAATGCAGTCTTCTCATAAATTTCAGCTAGCGTAGCCAGCACTTCCAATTCATCAGCTTCGGGCGTCCCCTCCTCGGCATCTATAAGTTCATCAATGCGAGCAAGCGTCTCCTGATAATCTCTTTCGGATTTGATAAGTTTAACCATCATACTGTCTCCGCATTGATCTTGTCGTATTCGGCGTGGGTTCCGACCCAACGGATTCGGATAATCCCGGCTGCATAATTCACCTGTGTAACCAGGCGGTAGTCGTTCCCTTTAATGTTAAACACCACCCTTCCTGTCTTCAGAATGCTGGCCGTCGCATACCTGGCTTTGATGTCCGGCGGCTCCCCAAGGGCCATAGACAGAGATCGTGATCACCCTTTTTCTCCTATCTCGTTGACTAAATTCTGAAGTCGGTTTGCTGCTTCGGAGAGCTTCGAGAAGTCAGACATAAACATATCGCCCTCCATCTCCCACAGATTGGTGACTGGTCCTCTGATCATTGGTGCTATGCGTTTGATAAACTCCTCTAAAGTTACGTTCTCGCGGTAATCCCATCGGTAGGTGGTCATGCTGTTTCCCTTTCCTCAGCTGCTAGACCAATCTTGTACCAAATTGGTACATAGGTGTTCTTCCATCGTGCCATATACGATTTCTCTCTGATATAATAGTTTCTATAGCCTATCACAGCATCGACCTCTTTGCAATAGTCAGGCATACATTGCGGCGGGTCGAAGAAGTCACCCGAAGGCAGTTCATAGGGAGGATGGCTAAGACCACGCACAATGCCACACTCCTCTGTCTTGTGGATCTTGCCGTATCGGAACGTGTACTCTGAACATAGGTCTTTAAGAAGCAGGTATAACCAATTGTAATTGCTGCGATTTGCCCTAGCCCAGATAGCTGACGGATGGTTTCGGTGCGTCGGTTTATAGCACTCGATACTAGGCTCCCCGTCGATCTCATGGTGGGCGGTAGACAACAACTGCGCATACTCCAAGATCATTTTGACAACGTGTTTGTCGCAGTGCATCTCAGCGCATCGCTTGGGGTCGCTGTCGAGATAGAATATGTTCATTTGTCGTCCTCTATGATTTCGTCGTAGTATCCCATGGGCTTTAACCCGTCTGTTTCCCAGTCGTTGTCGATGACTTCCTTGGCGTTCCAATACGGTACTCGACGACGTTTATCAGACACAACCCGTTGCCGGTATTTGTTGTCCTGTAACGCCTTGGCAAATTCATTTATTTTGGGCATCGTCTAATCTCCGTTTTATGTCCTGCTCTAACAATATAGCACGCCCGAGTAATAATGCAAGCAATTGTGATAATATGCTCATGTGTTCTCCAGTTCCTCTAGGGTCACGAGGTTCTCAGTGTCATAATTGGCAAAAACCCGGCGGACCTCTTGGCGGCAGACAGCGCACAGGTCTTCACTTAGTGGCTGGGTGGGTGGCAGTAGCGAATCACAAATAGCACAGTGCATCAGTCTTCCTCCACGTAGACAGGACGCTCGCCCAGTTGGTTAAGACGGCCAATCATGTTCGAGTGGTCCATCAATAGGTTTCTCAATTGATCTCGTTTGATCTGAATCTGTTTCCCTCTGCCCTTATCTGCGGACAAGTGGGCATCTCGAAACTCTTCGTCAGTTGTATAAAGCTTGAATTCTCCGGGCTTCAATATTGTCTTCCTTAGTTTACCCTTAGTCCTACATAGAGTATAAATACTCTATTGAGGGACTAAGGGTTACTCTTAGGATACAAAGTGTATCCTATATAGTATATATAGGGATGACTTTTCAGATTTCAAGGGGTCTCCAAATATTTTTTTTTGTACTCCTCGGCGCACCGCTGAGCCATGATCTGTATGATCCGCTGTCGCTTATAGTTTGCCCACAGATTTTCAAGCGAGCCAATGGGGTGCAATTTGATCTGCCGATTGGCACGCAATAGGGCGCACGTTAATTGATGGTCTGTCATTGGTCTACTTCCTTAGCTATTTCTCCGTATCCTCCGCACGTTTGACAAGTTTGTATCGATTGCACGGGGCCATGGGGCGTTGTTTCGTCATAGTCCACTACTCCATCGCCTTGGCATTCGGGGCATTCGTGCCAAGCGATGTTCTCTGATTTGTATCTTTGCATTGTCTTTCCTTAGTGTTTCGGGTAGCTGATAAACGGAACCGCCGGGTCCCAACACGCGCGACATGAGCCACAATTGTTGCCTTGTGATCTAGCAGGGCAAACGTAGCCTTTCGGCTCAGCGGTGAACACTTGTGATCCGTTGATGCCATGGGGCTTGTCGCCATTGAGCTTGGAAGCTGAAACTCGGACGTTTAGATTGTCTGGCATCGTGTTGCCAGCTGCTAGCCAGTCAGCGACCATGCGGCGTTCTTGTGTCGGCAGCCAATAGCGGATTTTCGGGGTCAATCGTGCGACCTCAGCGATAGCGTCGAGCATGTCGATAGACTGTAAGTCGCCGCTATCGAACCAGCGATGATAACCGTCAACGTTATATCGTTCAATCTGGAACACCATGCTGGCGACCCATTGATCCCTAGGCGTCGATTTCCAGCGGGCTAGGTTGTCTCGCCAGCCTTGATCGACACTAGGGCGCAGCTTTTGAAGCTTGCGAGCGTAGCAACTGGCGCACGGCGTTCCGGCAATCTTGGCCAATTTTGATCCCGTGATACAAGCGAATGCGTCGATTGCGAATGTTGTGCCGGGCATCTTAGTGTTGCCAGTGCTAACTTTTCCGGCAAGTTTTGCGTCCTTGACTTTCATAGCGTTACTCTTCCTTTCCGATTGACACAATAGAGCGGGCGAGAATACCCCGCCCGCTCCGTTCTATCAACCGGCGAAATTCCATAGCATTTTGACCGGCGATTTCCGTTCTATGTAGACAGAACGCAATCCGGCGTGCACCGCAAAGAACGTATTCCCGGTTTTCATCCCGTAGCGTTTCTTCGCGGCCCGTTTCCGGGTTAGGCCCCAC
>Ga0222715_10000530_pt1 | contig 37914 bp, 53 predicted proteins | sample C33_9DmetaG_FD_165056 | JGI IMG/M metagenome (GOLD analysis project Ga0222715, IMG submission 165056) | Estuarine water microbial communities from San Francisco Bay, California, United States - C33_9D | ecosystem: Environmental > Aquatic > Marine > Unclassified | place: USA: California...
TAAAGTAGAACTGTCGCGTCAAATCTTTTCTCGCGTAATTTCCATTATGAACCACGAAAATGTGGATCATGATAAGCAAGCTATTGCTGAGCTTATTATGAAATATGTTCCAGATTGGAGGCGAGTGTTAAACGAGTTGCAAAGGTATAGTGCGACTGGTAAGATTGATGTTGGTATTCTTGCATCCATGTCAGATGATAGCTTCAAAGAATTGATAAGCTATCTCAAGGATAAGAACTTTACTGAAATGCGTAAATGGGTCGCATTGAATACTGATCAAGACTCGTCAGAACTATTCAGAAAGTTGTATGACGAGGCTTCTAAATATGTTAAGCCATCGAGTATTCCTTCGATGGTAATTACCATAGCAGATTATCAGTACAAAGCAGCTTTTGTTGCAGATCAGGAGATTAATATTACAGCATGTCTAACACAGATGATGGCGGAATTGACCTGGAATTAACCTGCGAGTATTGCCAAAGTGAATTTGGAAAAGGTGGAGGTATTTCGGTCAAAGGTGAAGATTACATTCTCAATGTATGCATGAATTGTTTGAACTCGTTAGGAGATCAAAATGATTGATGTAGAGTCAGATAAAATTCTTGTAAAAAAAATCCAAAGTGAACAATGGATTGGTCATGTTTTAAAAGATAAAAATTTTGAAAATTTTTTCGCGACCCCTCATTGGAATAGAACTTTATACGTAGGAAAAACTTCACCGTTTTTTGTTGGTGATTGGGAAGAGGCGTTTGAAAAAAATAAGTTAAATAAAAAAAAGCTATCTAAATTAAAAGAGTTTGGATGGTTGGATCAAACAATAGATTACCATATAGATGTTAATGGGTTCAGAACCGATAACTCTATAAAAGATTATAATGATTATGCAAAAGGTGATAATGTAATATATGCTGGTTGTAGTCATGTTTTTGGTACTGGTGTAAATTTAGAAGACACGTGGTCTTATAAATTGCACAAACAAATACATCCAGAAAAAAATTACGTTAATATCTCTACTCCGGGATCAGGTATAGAAACAATTTATAGATATCTTAGATATTGGATACCTAGACTTAAACCATCACACGTTTATATTCAAAATCTTTGGCCTAGTACTAGGGGAGAAATATGGCAACCTATCAGACAAGATTTTGATTTATTCTTATCGTCATATGCTCCAAGTAGAGATTACTTATTAGAAAAAGAAAAACTATTAACAGAAGATGATTTTCATAATGAGTTACAAACTATGACGTGGTTCTTTGTTAATAAGTATTATCCTGAAAAATCTGCTCCAAACATAGATTATACCGAAAGTATTAATTTTTCTGTTAATGTTTGTTATGATCCACAGCCTAGTCTAATGAGACTAATAAAAAATTTAGATGCACTAAAATATGTATTTTGGAAATATAAAGTGAAGGGTTATATGTTTCCTATGTTGGATGCTGTTAGAAACCTCGAAAATAACATTTTTACAATGGTAGATAATGCTAGAGATTTGTGGCATCCTGGAAAGATAACGCACACTAAATGGAAAAACTACTATGCTAATTTAATTGATAATTATAAGGAATTTGATTACTATAATACATCAGAGACATGGCATGATTAATGTAGAAAGTCAAAAAAAAATTGTTGAAAATATTACTGATGACCGATGGATAGATAGCGTCAACAAGGATGAAAATTATAAAAATGTTTTCTCACCTCCTAAATGGTGTAGACAAAATCATACAGGACATTCATTATTAGGAAAAACATCTTTTTTTCATATGGGCGATACAGCACAAGACTTTGAACAAAATAAGTTAAATAACAAAAAATTAAGTTTATTAAAACAAAATGGATGGCTAGAAGAAGCAATAAGATATCATATTGATATGAATGGTTTTAGAACAGACAATTCTGTAAAAGATTATCATGATTATACAGATCAAGATAATGTAATATATGCAGGATGTAGTTATTCATTTGGTACTGGTCTAAATTTAGAAGATACGTGGACTTATAGATTACATAAACAAATACATAAAGAAAAAAATTATGTTAATCTTTCTTCGCCAGGAGTAGGTATAGAAAGCATCTATAGGTATATGAGATACTGGATACCAAAACTTAAGCCTTCTCATGTATATATTCAACATATGTGGACAAGCTCTAGATCTGAATTATGGTATCCAACTAGAGGAGATTATGATGCTAACCTTAGTTTCTTTACTCCTGATGTTAGCTACCTAACTAAAAAGGAACAATTGCTAACAGAAAAAGATTTTCTTAATTCATTACAAAAAACGCATTGGTTTTTTATAAACAAATATTATTCAGATAAATCAGCTCCTAATATAAATTATCCAGAGAGTGTAAATTTTTCTCTTAGTGTTTTATATGATCCACAGCCTAGTATGTTAAGATTAATTAAAAATTTAGATGCATTAAAATTTTTATTCTGGAAATATAAAGTTAAAGGATATATATTTCCTAAAATAGATATTCAGGAAAAAAACCTCTACAATAAGACTGATATTGATGATTTTGCTAGAGACTTAATGCATCCAGGAAAAAAGACACACATAGTGTGGAATTCATATTACAAGGATATAATTAAACAATACAAAGAATTTGATTATTACAATACATCAGAGGTTTGGCGTGACTAAACAAATACATGTAGTTGAAAAAGATCTTGCTATTGTTAGTAATATTAAAACAGACAAATGGGTTGAAATCTCTCAACAACATTTACAATATAAAAATATTTTTGCTAGACCATTATGGTACCCAGAACTTTATGGCAAGTCACATGAATATATGGCTGGTGATACTGAACAATTGTTTGAAATGCATAAGCGAGCATCTAAAACATATAATATTCTTAAAAAAGAAGGATGGTTAAATCAAAAAATTTTATATCATATTGATGTAAACGGATTTAGAACTGATAACTCAATTAAGGACTACCATGAATATAAAGGTCATGATAATGTTCTTTGGTGCGGATGCAGTTTAAATTGGGGTACAGGTATAAACATTGAACAAACTTATTCTTACATTTTACATAAAAGAATTCACCCTAATAAAAACTACGTCAATATCAGCACACCTGGGCAAGGTATAGATGCTTTGTTTAGATATTTAAGATATTGGATTCCTATTCTAAAACCAACCCATGTGTACATACAACATTTGTGGACTAGTTCTAGAACAGATATGTGGCACCCCGGTATAGGTGCTTTTGAGTCAGCAAAATCAAATCATCCTTCGCCTGAAACTATCGCTAATAAAGATAACAAATTAGATCACATTGATGATCCTGACAGTCCAACTATGTGGTACATTTCAAGTAGAATTAATCCCGATAAAGTACCACATAAAGATTGGGAAAAGAGCTTAGATTTCACAGATAGTGTTCTTTATAGTCCTCAGCCAAGTTTAATTAGATTGGTAAAAAATTTAGATGCATTAAAATTTTTATTTTGGAAACATAAGGTTAAAGGATATATTTTTCCTATCTATGTTGATTTGTTTGAGACTAAAAGTAAATATTATCCTATGGATTTTGGAAGAGATTGTATGCATCCTGGAGTACAAACAAATATAAATTGGGTTGATCATTATCATAGAATAATAGATGGTTATGAGAAGTGTGAGCCGTTTAAACTTTATAAAGTAAAAGATCAAACATTTGACTATTTTGATTGGTATGGAACATCGGAAGTGTGGAGTGACTGAAATGAATCCATTTGATTATGTTAATAGTATTAATCACAAGAAGAATAATATGATGCGAGACACTGATAATGATCAGCTCGCAGAGGATTTATATAAGCCTTATGTAGTTAATAAAGCGTTATCATACTTTACAGACACTATATTCTTTGCTAATCATGTTAATCAATCTCCTCATATTGATAATAAACTCCAATATGAATTTTTACTAAATAGCATCAGACCCAGAAAGCGATTTGCGAAATGGGTGAAGTCAGAAGATAATAATGATTTGGAGATGGTTAAAGAATACTACGGGTTTTCAGATTCTAAAGCTATTCAAGCACTATCGATATTATCTCCCGACCAGATTGAAACAATAAGAATAAACATGATTAAGGGCACAACAAATGAATCAGGGAATGGTGGATAGTCTTGTAGAGGTGAATCTGGGACAGGAGGACGACTTCCTTAAAGTCAGAGAAACTCTTACAAGAATAGGAGTCGCTTCAAGGAAGGACAGAAAGATATTTCAAAGCTGTCATATACTTCATAAGCAACAAAGATACTACATCGTACATTTCAAAGAGCTCTTTGCATTAGATGGAAAACATTCAGATTTTTCAGAGGAAGACCAAGGCAGAAGAAACACTATTGCTAATCTTTTAGAAGAGTGGGGATTAATTAAAATAGTTGATACAGACAGAACGTCTTTTCCAACTGCACCTCTAAATCAAATTAAGATCATTCCATTTAAAGACAAAGACAAATGGGAACTTGTACCGAAATATAATATTGGAAAAAAACGTTGACTTTTACTTCCTAAGCACTATATATTATCGTGAGGTGCCAATAGTGGGCCTCACGATAACTTGCTTTTAAAGGAGTAAACTAATGGTTTTTCATAACGATCCCTTATTCTTCCGTTCTTCTGTAGGTTTTGAAGATCTGGTCAGTCGAATCAATAAGATTCATTCTGCCATGACAGTTCAAGACAATTACCCACCCTATAATCTCCGTAAAGTTGGAGAAGATAAATTTGTTATTGAAGTAGCTGTGGCTGGGTTTGAGGAAAAAGATATTACAGTTCAAGTAAAAGACGGAGGATTGTTTATTGAAGGAAGTAAACCAGATCCTGAAAAAGATGACGGAGTTGAATATTTCCACACCGGAATCGCAGGACGCAAATTCAAACGCGTCTTCAGTTTGGCAGACCATGTTGAAGTGGTCAGCTGTAGTCTCAAAAATGGGATTCTCTCGATAGCTATGGAGAAACAAATCCCTGAGGCTCTTAAGCCAAAAGTAATTCCAATCAACTCTTAAAATAAATAGGGGGGCCACTGGCCCCCCTCACTTTTTCTGTGGACTACAATCTGGGTCTGTGGTAAGTTAGAGTATTACTATCTAAGGAATACGAATGCATTTCTATACTGTTGCTCAGCTTGTTACTAACGACTGGTTTGCTGAAAATAACTTTCGCGATTCTGGTATGTTGTGCATTACGGAATACGAGAACGGACGTAAACGTAAGAGTGAATTTAAACTTAAACCTTACTTGTACGTTGACTCGAAAGTGCCTACAGACAAAAGAACGATTACTGGCAAGCACGTTCAGCGTATAGACTTTAGTAGTATATCTGAGCTAGAAAGATACAAGAAGGAGTGGAAAGACGTAGATGGATTCAATCTCTATGGTCTATCTAACTTCTTTGATCACGTTTATGTTTACTTAAACGACACATTTCCTGGGACATTAGAGTATGACCCATCTCTCATTAATGTAATTAACATCGACATCGAGGTTGCAGCTGACGAAGGATTCCCTGATATCCAAGAAGCTGCTAAACCTATTACTGCTATTACTGTTAAAAAAGGCGAGACTATTATAGTCTTTGGTCTAGGTGACTTCCATACAGATGATGAACGTGTAACGTATTTTAAGTGTAGAGACGAAAGAGAACTTCTATTTAAGTTCATCTATCAATGGCGCGAATGGGATGTTGATGTAATCACTGGATGGAACGTTGAGATGTTCGACGTTCCATATATCATTAACCGTATAGCTAGAATGTTGAGTATTGAGGATGCTAAATCTCTCAGTCCATACAACAGAATTGCTCGACGTAGATTTACCAAAGCTGGCTTTGGAGAAGGAGTTGTAAATGAACGACCTGAGCTCGTTGGAATTTCAGTCCTGGACTATCTCTCTCTTTATCAAAAGTTTACTTATTCTCAACAAGAATCATACAGACTTGATAATATTGCATTCGTAGAGCTTGGTGAACGTAAGCTAGACTATAGTGAATATGATGGTCTTATGTCTTTGTATCGTAATGATCATCAGAAGTTTATTGAGTACAACATTCGAGATGTGGAGCTTGTTGATAGACTAGAAAAGAAGCTAGGACTATTAGAGCTTGTATATGCTATCGCCTATGATGGTAAGGTTAACTATATTGACTCTCTTACTTCTGTGCGAATGTGGGATGTTATTATACATAACCATCTACTAGATAGAGGCATTGTTGTTCCTAACAAGAATCCTACTGGTAAGGAAAGACAAGTTGAGGGTGCGTTTGTTAAGGACCCTCTACCTGGTCTACACAAGTGGATTGTTTCTTTTGACTTGAACAGTCTGTATCCGCACTTGATTATGCAATACAATATTGGACCAGATACTTACCTCGGTCATATAGGTAAAACTGTAGCACCTCAAGATATCATTAATGGTGTATTAGATGATCCTAATATCAGATCCCTTATGAAGGAGAAGAATGCTTCTGTTTGTGGATCTGGTGCGATGTACACGAAAGACTTCAGAGGTTTCCTTCCTACACTTATGGAAAAGATGTACCAAGATCGAGTTGTGTTTAAGAAGAAGATGCTTGAGTACAAACAGATGCAACAAGATACTGGTAAGGACTACTCGTCCGAAATCTCTAAAGCTGACAATATGCAGATGGCTAAGAAGATTCAGCTGAACAGTGCTTATGGTGCACTTGGTAACGAATTCTTTAGATGGTTTGATATCAAGTATGCTGAGTCTATTACATTGTCTGGTCAGCTATCTATTCGTTGGATGGAAAAGCATATCAACGACTATATGAATAAGCTATTGAAGACTAATGGAAGGGATTATGTAATTGCTTGTGATACGGATTCGATGTATATCACGCTTGATGCTTTGGTTGAGCATACTTTTGGCACAGAGATACCGTCTGAGTCAAAGGTCATCGATTGGATGGATAAAGCTGCCTCTCAAGTTTTTGAACCATTTATTGATAAGTGTTACGCGAAGCTTGCTGAGACTACTAACGCATACGAGCAGAAGATGATTATGAAGCGGGAAGCACTTGCTGATAAAGGAGTGTGGACTGCTAAGAAACGATATGCGCTTCATGTGTTTGATATGGAAGGTGTACGATATAAAGAACCATATCTAAAGATTATGGGTCTTGAAACACAACGGTCTTCGATTCCAGCTATTTGTAGGGATCAGATGAAGAAGGCTATTAAGTTGATTATGGAGAAAGATGAGCAAACTTTGATGCAGTTTGTTTCTGATTTCAGAAAAAAATACATGGAGTTACCATTTGAGGATGTTGCTTTTCCTCGAGGGTGCAAGGGTTTATCTAAATATAGAGACAGGGACACGATATACGCTAAGGCTACCCCGATCCATGTTCGTGGAGCACTTATGTATAATCATCTACTTAAAAAGGAAAGCCTGGAAAACAACTACAACCCAATCTATGAAGGTGATAAGGTTAAGTTCTGTTACATGAAACTACCTAACCCAATTAGAGAGAATGTGTTTGCTGTAGCTAGTGTACTTCCTAAGCAGTTTGGATTAGAGAAGTATATTGACTACGATATGATGTTTGAGAAATCGTTTATAGAACCTATGAAGTCTATAACCGAGATTATTGATTGGAAGTTGGAGAAAGGGCAAGCAACACTGGAGGACTTTTTCTGATGGCAGCAGAAAGTTTTGACTTTGACTTTGGCTTTACAGCAATGGATGCTGATGAGCTGGATGTCGTACAACAAAAAGTAACAGCAGCAGCTGAGGCTGAAACTACAGCCTTAACTATGCAAGAAAAATGTGACACGTTATATAATATGATTTTACCACTATTAAATAACTTACAAAAGAACCCAGATAAAGAATATATTTACTGGCCTGACAGATTAAACAAAGTGGAATCGTTCCGAGATAAACTTACAGAGGTTTATCAATCTTAATGGTTTGACGCTTCTTATATAAAGGATTTAAAAATGATTGAAGCAACTAAATTAAATGTAGGGTGGGGATATGAAGTAAAGTGTGATTTACATACTATTACTAATGAAGAAATACTTGAAATTGGAAAACTGTTAAAGTACAACCAAGTAGTAGTAATTAAAGGTCATCCTAATTTAGATCCTAAAGTACTACAAAGATTGTGCCATGGCTGTGGTGATATGGAAGGATATTCAAATAAGGTAAACTTGTATGATGATCCTAATACACCAGAGAATATGGCACATTGGGCAAATACAATTGAGTCTCCTTCTACTAGACAGAGATACATAGATTATTGTACTGCACCTGGTGTAATGAGAGTTACAGGTAAACTTACTCCAGATGGTAGACGTACTGGATTCTTTGGGGATAAAGAAGATCTCGACTGGCATTGTAATAAGCCATCGAATGAAAAGAGACATTCATACGTTTCACTATATTCCGTAGAAGGATCTGTTGGAAGTCAAACATCTTGGCTTGATACAAGTAAAGCATGGAATGACTTATCTGATGATAAAAGAGACTTTTATAAAAAATTAGGGTTGACTATAGGCCATAAAATAGGTAGATTTAGTCATGATCCATCATTTATTGATCATATTAATGATCGTAAGTTATGGCCACTTGTTCTTGACAAATACGGTAAGACAGGTATGTTTTTCCCAATGTATCAAGTTTTTGGTATGGGTTTACTTAAAGAAGATGAAGTTAATTCTATTGAAGGTTGGGAAGACGAATGGGGATGGCTCAGACAGCATGTCCTCAAGGAAGAATATATGTATCATCACTTCTGGGAGGATGGTGACCTCGTAATGTCTGATCAAGATATTACTCTCCACAAAAGGTGGGAATTTGATAAAATGGAAGATAGACTTATGTGGCGTATTGCTCATGGAGTCGATAACGTAAAGGATTGATAATGAAGTTAACTCATAATAATGTAAGCTATGTGAAAAGTGGATTTCGTATTGCAGCTGGAGTCTGTCTAATTCTTGGCCAAGTAATTGGAGCTGGTGCTCTTCTTATATTTGCTGAAGCGCTTGGTGTTGTGGAGGAATTAGTATGAAGGCACATGCATATGATCAAGAACTTCTAACTATCTTTATGGAAGAGTGTTCAGAAGCAATCATGGAAGCATCTAAAGTTATAAGGTTTGATCAGGGATATGATCGACTTGAGGCAGAAATTGGTGACATATATTGTATGCTCAATCTCATGCATGAAAGGGATATGTTCTCCTGGAGTAATGTTGAGGATTGTGCGCAACATAAACGTGAAAAGCTCAAACAATGGTCTGGTTTGTTAGGAGAATACGATGAGTGATTTCTTTAGAAATCTCGCAGAGGACATTAAAGATGAAGACACTTCGATCGCTGCTGATGGTATTTCTTCTGGGGAGTATTCTGGTACTATCGATACTGGAAGTTATGCTCTTAATGCAGTTATATCAGGATCTATCTATGGTGGAGTTCCTAATAACAAAGTTACTGCTTTTGCTGGAGAATCTGCTACAGGAAAGACCTTCTTTGTACTCGGTGTAGTTACACAATTCTTAAAGGACCATCCTACTGGTGGTGTTGTTTACTACGATACTGAAGCTGCTGTTACTAAACAAATGATGGAAGATCGTGGCATTGATACTCGTAGAGTTATCATAGCTGAGCCAGATTCTATTCAGAAGTTTAGGACACATGCTCTCAAAGTTATTGAGCAGTATGAAAAGGCTAAAGAAGAAGATAGACCGCCTATGATGATGGTGCTTGACTCACTAGGTCTTCTATCATCAGAGAAAGAACTAGCAGATAGTGCTGCAGGTAATGATACTAGAGATATGACTAAGTCTCAGCAGATCAAAGGTACGTTCCGTGTACTTACATTGAAGCTAGCTAAGGTTAAGGTCCCATTGTTAGTTACTAACCACGTGTATGATGTGATTGGTAGCTATGTTCCTATGAAGGAAATGGGCGGTGGTTCTGGTCTAAAGTATGCTGCAAGTACAATTGCATATTTGTCTAAGAAGAAGGAACGAGATGGAACTGAAGTAATAGGTAACATCATTAAAGTTAAGATGTTTAAGTCTCGTTTGTCTATGGAAAATAAAGAAGCAAGTGTGTTGCTTGATTATAAAACTGGACTCGATCGTTGGTATGGAATGGTTGACTTTGCAGTTGAGTGTGGAGTATGGCAAAAGGTTGCTAATAGGATTGAGACTGATGATGGTTCAAAGGTCTATCCAAAGCAAATAATGAAAGAGCCTGACAAATACTTCAACGAACAAGTTATGAGTCGTATTGAAGAATATGTGAATGACCATTACCGTTATGGAGGCAACGTAATTGATAGAGAAGTTGATTCTATCGAATCTGATTCATAATGAAGACTACGTAAGAAAAGTACTTCCATACATTAAAGCAGAGTACTTTCCTGATTTTAGTGAAAGAACTACGCTTAACTGTATTGTAGAGTTTTTTGATAAGTATAACAAACCTCCTACCAAGGAGGCTCTCAATGTTATGCTTTCAGACTTCGATAAGTTTTCAGAAGATCATTACAAAGGTGCTGTCGATATGGTTCAAAGTTTTGAGCCATCTGATGATAGTATTGAATGGCTTGTTGATCAGACTGAAAAGTTCTGTCAAGATAAAGCTGTATACAATGCTATCATGGACAGCATTCAGATATTAGAAGGCAAGAGTAAGAATGACAAAGGATCTATACCAGACCTTTTGCATCAGGCTTTGGGTGTATCTTTTGACGCTCATATTGGACATGACTACATTGAGGATGCAGATGCTAGATTTGATTTTTATCACCGCAAAGAAATTAAGACAAAGTTTGATCTCGACAAGCTCAACGATATTACGAAGGGTGGCTTGTCAAATAAAACCCTTAACGTGGCATTGGCTGGCACTGGAGTGGGTAAGTCTTTGTTTATGTGTCATTGTGCTGCAGCTAATCTAAGAGACAATAAGAACGTATTATACATTACGTTAGAAATGTCTGAGGAAAGAATTGCAGAACGTATTGATGCTAACCTAATGGGCATAACATTAGATGAGCTACAAGAGATTCCTAAAGACAGTTTTGAGAAGAAAATAAATAGAGTTAAGAATAACTTCAAGGGTCGAGTTAAGATTAAGGAGTATCCTACAACAGGTGCTGGTGCAAACCATTTCCGACATCTTCTAAATGAGTTAAAGATCAAACAAAACTTTGTTCCAGATATCATTTATGTTGACTACTTGAATATTTGTATGAGTTCGAGGATTCGTTATGGAGCAGGAGTCAATTCGTACACGTATGTCAAAGCGATTGCAGAAGAGTTACGCGGACTCGCTGTGGAATTCGACTTGCCAATCGTCACTGCGACACAAACCACAAGATCGGGTTACACGTCTAGTGATGTGGGGCTTGAAGACACCTCGGAGAGCTTTGGTCTGCCAGCGACTGCTGACTTTATGTTTGCGCTTATTAGCACTGAAGAACTCGAAGAACTCGGACAATTATTGATTAAACAGTTAAAGAATAGATATAGTGATCCTAATACTAACAGACGATTTGTAGTAGGAGTAGATAGATCTAGAATGACACTACATAATGTGGAGCAAGTTGCACAAGATGATATTATTGATGATGCACCTGCGTTTGATCATACTGAAGTAGGTATACGACAACAATTTGAAGGATTTAAGTTTTGAGAGGTTACAAAGTTATTAAAGAAGGAATGTTTCACGTAGTATATGAAACAGCAAATGAATTGAAATTGCGTTCATTTAAAGGGAAAGACTCTGAACAAAGAGCAAAAGATCTAGCAAGGCACCTAAATTTAGGAGGTGGTTTTGATGGATACACACCAAATTTTTTTAGGGAGATAACATCTTCCTATGGACTTTCGGTATAAATAATTCTGGCAGGCTATATCAGTATCTATCGGTGGGGGCCGAGGTACTAGAGGCAAGTGGTCATTTGGTCTTAGACCCTAAGGAAATGATTGGAGCAAATGTGGGGTTCATCCAATCTATAGTCTGACGGAATAAAGAGAAAGGTCCAGTGTTCTTCACATTGGACCTTTTTTAATTTCGGAGATATTTGTGAGTTGCAGAGAAGTCATTTACATCCCTTGGTTGTTGAAATCTGTTAACATAGATATTTATATCAATGAGTTGTTAGGATGAGGTAGAAAAATGGATTTATATCCAAAAGCTCAAGATTTTAATGATGGTTTAGCTTTTTGCAGAAAAAGAGGGACTGAGGAACCTTATGTCGAATATTTCCTTGACTCTTATCTAAAAACAGGGGATGTTAAGTTTAGTAAGAATAATGCTATAAGGTTAGCTTGTGGCATTACAGATACTAACATATACAACTTGGAGTTTTTATAATGCAACGTCCCGGTAAAATGCATCGAGCTGGTCTCGCTGATCATGTAGATTCTGTTACTATTAGTCAGCTGACTAAGTTCTTTGAGCAAGCTGCTAAAGAAGTTGAAGATCCTTTTTACTTCGAGCAGATTGTAGACTATCTAAAGAACCACTACAAGTCCTCTAAGGGTTTAGAATCACCTGCGAGAGTACTAGGGTTGTAATGTTTGAGTGTGGTTATCTATCCCATGGGATGTATGTATCGATAGGATTAAATGGTGATATCTATCCTTGCTGTTTTGCAAGCGATGGTCAAGCATCAATAAAAGATAAAAATGACTCCGACGATATTTTAAATGGACGATTTATAACCAAACTTAGAAGGCAAGCGCTGGACAATAAGGTTCCTGATATTTGTTCTGGATGTATAAAAAGAGAACAAATAACAGGAACCAGTCCAAGGATTAAAAACAATCACTTTATCGACAATACTGTTAAGGAAGTTATATCAGAAGAAGATGTTAGGTATATTCAAGTAAGATTATCTAATGTTTGTAATTTTCAATGTACGATTTGTGGAGGTGGTAGTAGTCATTTAATTGCAAAAGAAGAGGGAATGAAGAATCCACTTCAAATTATTGAAGACGATGTTTACAATCAATTAAAAAAAAGATTACCTAAGATGAGTGATCTACAAACAATAGTTTTTGCTGGTGGTGAACCTTTTTACAATACAAAAAAATTGATAGAATTACTTGACTATATTCCAAAAACAGTAAAACGTATAGCTATGCATACTAATGGTTCTGTATATGATAAACAATTGCTTGATAAATTATATGAATTTAATTTTCCTATAATTGACTTTAGTTTTGATGGAACAGGTAGATTTTTTGAGTATCAACGTAGAAATGGTAAATGGGATGAAGTATTAAATAATTTAAAAAAAATAAAAGAAAATTATCCTCGTATATGGATTCAAGGTAATAATACAATTACAAATACAACATTCATTAACTTACCTGATTTTCTCAGAGAAATGAAACCTTATTTTAATAAAATAGACAATGTGTTTATTCAGAATCCTGTATATTATCAGATCAATACAGTGAAACCAGAAGTTTTAAACAAAATTAAATCTCAAATTGAAGATGATATTATTGTTAAAAATATTGATTATGCATTAAACAATCCAGCACCCAGCAATGTTATAAGAGCTTTTTGGAATCGAGTTAGTTATTTAAATAGCAAACAACATAACATATATGATTATATTCCTGAAATAAGGGACATAGTAAGGATATCAAATTAATGAGCGAGGTATTGTGTCCTTTACCTTTTGTAAACATTCATATTTTACCTAACGGTCACGTTTATCCTTGTTGTTCATGGAAAAGAGAACCTTATGGAAATATAAACAGAGAAGATATTGAAAATATTTGGAATAACAATAAATTTAAAAAACTACGAAATATGATGATTGAAAATCAATGGCCTGCTGGATGTGCATCGTGTAAAATAAAAGAGCAAAGTGGTTTTAAAAATATGCGTCTTCTTTCACATGAAGTACATGATAATTTTCTCATAAACGAAACATTACCTACTAAATTTGATGAATGGGATATACGTAATAGTAATTTATGTAATTTAAAATGCCAAACTTGTGATGCATTGTATAGTAGTTTACACAATGAAGGAGTAGAATTAAAAGTACCTAATGATCAACTATATAAGATAATCGACAGAGACGTTAAAACTGTTAAAAAAATATATTTTGCTGGCGGTGAGCCTCTAATTAATGATTTTCATTATTATGTTATAGAGAAATTAATAGAAAATAATAGATCAGATTGTTGGCTTCAATACAGTACTAATTTAACTAAACTAGATTATAGAAAATATAATATAATAGATAAATGGAAATTTTTTGATAAAGTTAATGTTTTTGCTAGTATAGATTCGTTAGGATCTAAAAACGAAACTATTAGAGAAAATAGTAATTGGAATGTATTAGAGAAAAATTTTGCAAAATTAAGTGATGCTGTAAATGAAAAACTAAAATTATGGATTTCAGTCACCGTTAGTAAGTTAAACGTAGCTGATGTCCCTGATATATATTTTTATTTTAAAGAAAAGAATATACCTATTACTTTTCATAACATACTAGTTGGTCCACGTAAATTTAGATTTGATGCAATGAATAATTCTGAAATTGATGTTGCATTAACCAACCTTTCACAGTATATTAGTTGCGATGATAAATTTCTTTCTGATGTGTGTGTAAAGTTAACTGGAGCAATTAATCGGATGGTAGGGAGACCAGAATGAAAAAACTAATACTAATATCAATCCTGGCATTGGGTTTGTCCGCTTGTTATACTAACGGTGAGACAAATGGTGCTGTTGTTGGTGCAGTCGCTGGTGGAATACTGGGAAATGCAGTTGGTAAGACTGCTGGTACTATTGCTGGTGCTGCAGTTGGAGGAATGGTTGGTTCGTCTATTGGCAAACACATGGATGAACACGAAACACAAACTCGAGTGAAAACTGAACCGCTACCACCGCCACCTCCTGGAGCTAGCTACGAATGTAAGGATATTGAAAATGAAGGAGTTCGTTCCTCTTGTGAACGAGGTATAGCAGATCGTAACAAAGCTGCACAACAAGAAGCTGAGACGAGAGCCTACAAATGTGCTAGGCATGGATGGTGTCAGTAAAAAAGTAAATCTTAACAGATTTATAATTATAAATAGACGTGTAATATGTGTATTGCGCGCAAATCATATAAATAAGGAGATTTAAATGAGTATTCCAGTAGAAGCTATGCACGAGGACATTAAAAATGTGTACCTCGGTCAAGCAGAAGCCTTGATAGAAGCCAGTGACGATTACAACCACCCTGTAGCAGGTCGCGACGCAGTTCGTCTTGCTTATGTATTGTGGGAAGAAGCTGGCAATCCAGAGCTTTGGTCTGCTGCTGTAAATAACTATCGCAACGCAGGCTAATTTTTTAACTTGAATAATTATGATTTACGATTATAAAAACGGTCTTATTGATACCAATCATTTTTATTCAATAAACTATAAATTTGATAAGAAAGAACTTATCAGAATTTATCAATCACTGTATCATACAGTTAGGTGGTTTCCCTGGAGGGATTTTCCTCCAGGGTCACCTAGACCTCCTGGATCAAGATGGTCCAAACGAGGATGGTGGTGGGACGAATGTCTTAAATCTAAAACCAATCCTGATCACGAAATTAATAAATTTGAATATCTTGTACATCTAAGAGAATATTTTAAACTTAATCTCGATGATGTATATTTTAATTTTCAATGGTTTCATTTCGATGCAGGTTACAAATTTCCAATACACAGAGATAATATGGGGTGGAAAACTAACGCTCCTCAATGGATCAAAGATAGAGCCCAAGTAGACAATACTGATATGACACCAGAACAATGGTATACCTATGTTGTTGGGGATGGTCCAGAAGTATCAGTTAATGTTGGTCTTGATAATGACAATCAACCAGTTATGTTTACCAAAGATCAATTTGAATTAGTTAAGTCTGATCAAGATGATGGGTATATATACGATGCTGGATTGTTCAATAATGGATGGGGCCATTATGTAACAGATGAAGATCTAAACGATAAAGATAGATTAATTTTTAAAATTACGTTGTATAGATCTAATTTCTGGGATATGAAAGAAAAGTATAAACTATTAGGTTTATAAATACACCATAACCAGTAAGTCTAAGGAAAACCTGGATGGCAGATAAACATTTAGTACTGGCCTTTGGTCGGATGAATCCACCTACGATAGGCCACCATGAAGTTATGAAAAAGTTGAGCGAGGTCGCTAAGAAAACAGGGGGCGACGCTCATCTCGTTGTATCTCATACTCATGATAACAACAAAAACCCTATTCCTCCAGAACATAAAGTAGAGTATGCCAAGAGAATGGCACCTGATAACGTGCATGTTCACGCTTCAAATCGTGATCATCCTACTCTACTTCATCAACTTGCCAGACATCATACCGAACATGGTTATAACCATCTTACAATAGTAGGTGGAAGCGATAGAGAAGAATTTGCTGATCTCGCCAAAAAGTATAATGATGTACCTGGTAGACATGGACACTACAATTTTAAATCTATAAATTTTGAATCTTCTGGTAATAGAGATCCCGACAGTGAAGGTGTTGAAGGGATGTCTGGTACTAAGATGCGTGAGCATGCTAGAAACAACGATGAAGAATCGTTTAAGAAGGGTCTACACAAGTCTCTTCATCCTCTTGCAGGAGAAATAATGCAACATATAAACAATGCAGTAAAGGAGAGTTTTGAAGAGTTCTTAGACGAAGCTCTCTCACTTACCCAGAGACGAAGAAAAGCAATGGTTATGAGAAGGTTTAGACCAAAGCTGAAAAGAATGAAAAGATGGATTTCAATAAAGAAAGCTCCAGAAAAAAATATTCAACAGAGAGCGCGCAAGGCAGCTATCAGAGCTGTAAGAAAAAGAGTAGCTGGTAGAAAGGGCGAACAATATAGTAGTTTGAGTGCTGCAGATAAGTCTTTGATCGATAAAAGAGTTAAACAAAGACAGCATATTGTAGACAGATTAGCTAAGAGATTGCTTCCTACAACCAGAAAAGCTGAGTTAGTTAGGTTAACGAAGATGAGAAGTAAAAAGGAAGAATTTAATTATTTCTTAGAGTCATATTCTAAGATCAATATTATTGAGCTTCTTGCTCGTAAAACCAATCCAACAGTTGCCAATGATACAAAACATCAGTATAAGGACGCTAATCAAAAAGGGCATCACGGAAAGATGTTGGGTAAATCATTGGACTCTTTGAAAATTAAAGCAAAAAAGAATAGTGTAGATGAAGGACTAATTGCTGAGGTTTTCCTAGAAGGAATTCTAGATTTTGATCCAGATAAACCAGGCGATGCTGTTCAACAAGCATTCAATGCTGTCAATGCTTTTATTGCCCATTATAATACTTTAGACGAAGCTGTAAAAAGAGGATATCAACATCCTACTCGTGCTAAGTGGAGACGTTATGTTAAAAGAAAAAGTCCTGCGCTCAGAAGTAAGCAGAGCGTATCTTCTAAAAGCTCTGGAATGTTTAGAAGACGACATGCACAGCACAAACGATCTGCAGCTGCAGGACCAATGGGAACATCTGCATCAGCAACTCCACAGGGAATTACAAAAAGACCTGCAGGGGGAGTATCGAAGGTACATAGAGACCTTGCTAAACATGGAGAAAGTGACTTCAGGAGAATACATGGTAGATCTAAGTCTGCTATGCGACAACGATTAACAAGAGAAGCAAAATCAACCGATGGAGATCTTATGAATAAAGATAATTATCTCCCTGGTTGGGGTACTGATGCTGCCAGAAAGAAAGCCCAAAAGGCTACGCCTGGTCAACCAGTAACTGAGGCTCAGGTATGGGATAAACCAATACCTAAGTCTGAGAGAAAAGGTAAGTTATCTCCCTCACAGAAAGCTCGAGCAAAAGCAAGAGCTAAAGCTGCAGGAAGACCTTATCCTAATATGGTTGACAACATAGCTGTTTCTAAAAAAGAAAATTATGTTCCAGCTGGAGGAACTCCTTCAGTAGGAACTAATATGGCAACTAAGCCTCTTCCATTCAAGGGAAAGAATCTTAAAAACGTAAAAGAACAATTTGATATCTTTTGCGAAGAAGAAAAGCTAGGAAAGATTAGCAGAACACCAGGTGGACCTAAAAAGTTCATGGTTAAGGTCAGAGACAAATCTACAGGTAATGTAAAAACTGTACGATTTGGCGATCCTAATCTTTCTATTAAGAGAGACAATCCAGAACGTAGAAAGTCTTTTAGAGCAAGACACAATTGCGCTGACCCTGGACCAAGAACTAAGGCACGTTATTGGAGCTGTAAGCAGTGGAGAGCATCCACTCCTGTACAGGACTCCTTTGACATGATGTTATCCGCAAATTTTTTCCTGGGTGAGGCAGCTACAGACACATCCAAGCTGACTCACCTAGACCACGTAGAGGATCATGTAATCAACAGCGGTAGAGCTGGTTTTAGACATGCAACAGATACTCTGCGGGATGTGCATAACAAGTTAAAAGGTCAAGATAACGAAACATCTATTACGACCAAATACGATGGTTCCCCATCAGTAGTATGGGGACATCATCCAGAGACTGGGCAATTCTTTGTTGGATCTAAATCAGTATTCAACAAGAACCCCAAGCTCAATTTTACTCATGAAGATATTGAAAGGAACCATGAGAAGTCTCCAGGATTGGTTACTAAACTGAAGACAGCTCTAGATCATTTACCTAAGATAACACCGAAGGGTAAAATCTATCAAGGTGACATTATGCACTCTGGTGTACAGTCAGATAGTAATCCTAATGGTGATGTAGAAGAAAAGGATGGTTCTTATCATTTTAAACCTAACACTATTAGCTATTCTACACCTAAGAATGGTGAACATGGTAAGAAGATAGGTGGATCTAAATTAGGAATAGTTGCTCATACAGAGTACACCGGTGACTCGTTAGACAACATGAAAGCAACATTCAATGCAGATACATCAAGTTTAAAAGACCATAAAGACGTGCATGTAGTACATGCAGGAGTTGCAGATGATACAAATTATCCTGCAAGCGAACAAAGAAATTATGAACATCATATGATGGCAGCTCATGATGAGCATGAAAAAGCTGGTGAAGATTGGCACAGTCCAATCAACAGTCCAGACCATGCTCATACGACTCATTTGAATACTTACATAAACAAGACTGTAAGAGAGAGTTCAAAACCTACGATTCAAGGTTATAAGGATCACGTACAACAACAATATCAGAAAAAAGCTGATGGAGTAAAGACAGATAAGGCTAAACAAGCTCATCTAGCTACAGGTAGTTCTCATTTGGATCACGTAGATGATCATGAGCAACATTTCCAGTCAGCTTTGAATATGCATCATCATTTACAAAAAGCAAAGGATGTTTTAGTAAATGCACTATCCAGCTCAAAGAGCCATTTTGATCATCATATTGCAAATGAAAAAGTAAAGCCAGAAGGATTCGTTGCTTCGAGAAACAATATGCCATCTAAACTTGTTGATAGAGCTGAATTTAGCAGGATGAACTTCCTTAAATATGGACAAGAGGAGAAGTAAATGGCATCTAAACCTAAGGCTAAAAAAGTAGAAGTAGTATTCAATAGACATGATCAAATAGGTCAAGGAAAGAAAACCTCTATAGGAGGTAAACTTTGTATGATTAAAACTTCTTCGATGAACAAAAACAAAAGAAAGTCATGGAAGGCTTATAGAGGACAGGGAAGATAAATGGCACAGTACAGAATAGATACCAATGCCTGGCTAACAGCCAATAGAACAATATTTGAAGGGTTTGTTCTATCAGACAAAGATGGCAACATAATTAACTCATTTGGTGATGCTGCAAATATACCTATTGCTGCAGGACAAGTTGCAGGATATAGTGTTGTTCATAAATTTGGACTTGTGGATGGAACAGCTTCTGGTGCGCTATCTACTGTTTGGTCACCTGCAGATTCAGCAGGTACTTTATTGTATCCGTGGTCGTTTAGTGCAGGTACAATAAGTGCTAACTCTACTAGTGGAGATGATACTTCTGCTGGTGCTGGTACTCAAACGATTACAGTCGAAGGTCTTGATGCTAACTATGCGTTACAATCTGAAACAATAACACTATCTGGAACTACACACACAGGTGAATCAACAAAATCGTTTACAAGAGTGTTCAGAGCATATGCTGCTACTGGAGTAACTAATGTAGGTAAAATTAGTATAAATGTTGGAGGAGCTGCAGGTACAAAAGTAGCAGAAATTCCAGTTGGATATGGACAAACATTAATGTCAATTTACACAGTACCAGCAGGGAAGACAGCTTATCTATCAAACCTCAGAGTTTCTTCTGCTAAACAGCAATCAACCATTATTAGGTTAATGGTTAGACCTTTTGGTGGAGTGTTTAGAGCTCAGTCTACAATTTCATTGTATTCTGGAACTGGTGAGACACAATTTGTTACTCCATTAAAAATAACAGAAAAGTCCGATATAGATGTTAGAACTACTGGTGGTACTAACAACACGTTATCCTGTGACTTTGATATGATATTGGTAGATAATTCATGACTGACTTTAACGAAATTATAAATATACATGAAAAAGCTATAGGTTTACCCCCTCACCTCCATAGATTGTTGAGATTGGGGATGGTAGATAAAGACGAATTAGAAACGGTTAGGAGAGCACTAAAACATCCAATGGCACTTTCCAACCCGTTGCTAAGAGACAAATTAAATGGTATATTGATTAAGTTGGTGAATGCGGTCGAGGATGACCCGTACATTTTTAGAAGACTACGAGACAGAGTTCAGAAAGGCAAGATGTAATGAATAAATTCGGAATTCCACAGAGTGTCCTCGACGCAGTGTCAGGCATTCTTAATAAGAAGCACGAGGAGATCGTGGCTAAGCATGAGCCAAAACAAATCGATGAGACAATGTCGGTTCATGTTAAACCACATGAAAATGGTACACATTATACAGTAACCAAAGTTGGCGCTGCTATGAAGAAGCATGGTGGTGTAAAAGTTGGTGACAAACTTTCCGACACTCACATCGACGACTTGCATGATTCCGATGTACAGGTACATCACGAGGAAGTTCAACAAGTTAATGAGCTCGAGGCTAAAACTCTTGGATCATATGTTAGAAAGGCAACTAATGACGCATTATCAAAGACTGCAGTAGGTCAAAGAGAAAAAGGTCGACAGGACGCTCGTAAAGATCACAGCAGCAAAGGAAGTGACTATCTTGCCAAAGCAGATAAACGTCATAGAGGTGTTGAATTAGCTACTAAAAAGTTAGTAAAAAAAGCTGAAACACAAGAAGGTGCTTTCAGTCGTATGGATGTTCAGAGACAAGAGACAGAAAGACTTGGCCCAGGTAAAGTTAAAGGCGATGGCTTGAAAACATTTGTTAAAAAACCTGCAGAGCCTAAGACAGAAGCTAAAGATCTCGATACAGGTAACGTAGACAAAGCTCTACAACATGACTGTGCATCTCACGTAGTACATAAGGAATGGGGCAATGGACTTTGCATTCCTGGTCAGCATACTCTTGTTGAGACAGAAGAAGGTAAGGGTGTTGTAACTCACTACGACGTACTTTTCGATCATGGTATCGAAGAAGATGTTGCAGTAGAGGATCTTGACATCGTAAAAGAAATGTCTCACGGGCATCCTAAGAAAAAGAAAATGAGTGAGATGTCCTCTAAAGAGAAGATGAAGAAGGGTCTGTACAATTCCAAATTAGATCCAGTCGGTCAAGAAGATGACGACGTTGATAACGATGGCGACGTAGATGATTCTGATGGTTACTTAAAGAATCGTAGAAAGAAAATCTCTGCGAATATAAAAAAAAAAGTAACTGAAGCAGCTGATAACAGACAAGCTCAGTCTACAGGTCAAGCCAGTAACATGGCTAAACACTACTACGATTTAGCAAAGAAGGCTAGCGAGGCAGGTAATACTGCCTCTGCTGCTAAGTTCATGAGACTTGCTAAATCATTCTATCGTAAATCCGAAGGAATGCAAGACAAGAACAAACAAGGCCAACAGCAACAAGTTGGTGAATTGTATTGGTCTGACGAAGAGCTAGCACATCTTTCAGAAAAAAGTGGTTTAGATACAAAGACCCTAGCTAGCTATATGACTAAAGCATCAGATGCTAGAGGTCATAGAAAACTTTCAACTAAAAAAGTAGACAACAGATACGCTGGTGTGAAAAAAGCTTCTGACGAGCTTGATAGGAGAAATACTATGGGTGAAGCATCTGGTCAACGAGTTACTAAGGCTGCCAAAGAAGAGCCAGAACATATTGGTGTTCAGCTTCGCAAGGTAGTCAATATCGGTCCTAACCATGGTGGTGTAGAATTTAGTAATGGTAAGAAGGAGAAAGTGCATCCAAGTACTGCAAGACGTGCTATGGATCGCTACAACAGAGCTAAACCTGCTGAAAGAGAAGAACTCCAAAAGCATATGGCTCATTCGCATGACGCATTAAAGCATGTTGCTTCTGGTGGGTCATTAGATAGTAGCCCAGCTAAGTAACATGGCTAGGAAACCTAAAAAACAAGTAAGGAAAGTTAAAGTTATAAATAACAAAGACAACCTTACTGAAAACGGTAAACTTAAAATTTTAAAATCTTCAGAGTATCTGGAGACAATATCAAAAGGAGAAAACTAATGGCACAATGGGGAAGTCAAGACGCTACCTCTAATGCAGTGCTTTGGGCACCAGCTCAGGTTAAGTTAACAGCTAACTCTGATAACAGGGACAATCTATACGAGAACGTCACCCCATCTGCATTCATTAGTGGCGTTACAACAGGTATGTTTGCTGCTGACGCAACAGAGCTTGGAGTAGGATCTGGTGGTGTTATTCAATTAACAATCACTGATGCTGGTTCTGGATACAATGCAAACGCAACAGTTACCTTATCGGGTGGTGGTGGTTCTTCAGCTACTGCAAACGCAGAAGCTAACACTGCTACAGGTAGAATTATTACTTTAAATATCACTGCAGCTGGTTCTTCATACGAAACCAATCCTACAGTAACAATTGGTGCTCCCGCAGCACAGGCTTTCAATGCTGACTCAGCAGTATCTAATACAGCAGATACGATTACATTAGCTGGTGCAGCGACATGGGCAGTAGGCGACCGTGCAACTTACTTAGTTGCAGCTGGAAATACAGCAATTGGTGGACTTGCAAATAACACAACATATGTAGTATCATTTGCTAACAGTACTGTTATTGCCCTTGCAGCATCTGCTGGTGGAGCAAACATTGATCTTACTGCTGGTTCGTCAGAAACTGGTCACACATTAACCGGTGAGACAGCTACAGGTGTTTCAGTTGTTGGTGGTGCTGATAACAAAGGTATCGCTCACACAGGTTGGATACTTCGTACAGTAGGTTCTGGTGGACGTGCTGGACGTGTCCATAACGAAGTTCTTGTTGCTGGTGGAATCTCTGGCGACAGCGATGATTCTGTATTGCCTGACGCATAAGGATTAAATAATGCCTAAGATCACTGGTCTGGGTGCAGCAAGTGCACCTGCTAATACTGATGTACTCGTGCTTGTGTCAAATACATCTGGCACAGCTAACACCCAGAAAGTGTCTGTAAACACATTCTTTAGCAATATAACAGCTAATGTTGTGATGGCAAATACCACTATAGACAGATTATTCATCAGCAACACCTCGACTCCTAGCAATAGTGGTCCTGGCTTTGCTGATGGTATTCCTGTTGGACAGATCTGGTCTGATGGGGATTATATCTATGTTTCGACTGCAGCTAACACAATAAAGAGGGTAGCGATTAGTACATTCTAATGGACAACATAACTGAGGAAAATTTTCTACTTTATGCAGCAAAATTCTATGATAATCCTCACTGTGATAGCACAGAAGAATTTTATGATGATTTAAAAAAGTTTAAGTACATAAAGAGATTATTGAACAAATATGAAGAGACTGGTGAGCTCAAAGAGAGACTGATAATTAATCATATAATGGTTTTATCAAACGTCTTTACACCACAAGAAGCCACCAAGATGTTAATTATGAAATTGAGTGACCATCTACCTCTTCTCAAACCATTTTTGGTTTTCTTGAATATGCTACCAGATAGAGTTGCAATTGGAAATGTAGTTTACTTAACTTCCGATATTCCAATGGACAAGTTTATCGTAGAAAGGCTAAGGAAGATATGAAATTAAAAAAGGACATCAAAAAGGTACAGAAAGAAGAAGCTCCTACCAATGCAACTGGAGCTGCAGTAGTAGGAACTGGAGATGATCCTGTACATTGGAAAGATAGGAAGAAAAAGAAACCTACTGTCCTAAAGCGCTTCCGACAGTTTTCCTTATAATATCCTGACCAATAGGTTCAAGATAATACAACTCCAAAGCATGGCATGTCTGATCACCAGTTTGAAATTTATGGAATTCGTTTGGTGGAACTGAAGTAAGTTGATTATCTGTCAGTACAGTCATGTCAGTAAGTTCATAGTCATTCTTTTCTACACAGATCTTTAACATACCTTCAATAACATAAAACGCATTCCATTTATGTTCATGCTTATGAAGAGAGCATTGCATGTTAGGCTCTACCCATATCTCATGTAATTCTACTAGTGGTGTAACAATTAGAGGCTTAGTCCAGCCCCAGATCTTTCCCTGAATCATTTTTCAAAATACTCCATGTATCATTAAAACTATTTACTGGATAAGTGACCCCATACCCTCTTTCCATTAACGCATGTTTAAGTGGGTAATCGTTCCCTCCTTCATATACTTTATCTCCAAAAAACTTAACATACATATTGTCAAAATCTTTTAGGATCTGAGATTTGTTCTTTCCCTTTTCTACTATATCTATACCGATATCTCCAGCGACCATGAATTCGAAATGATCGCCATGAAGTTCGGTTAATTGTTTGCTTATTCTTTCTCTTTCCTTGAACATTGTATCATATTTGATATACTCGTTTCTTTGTTCTAAGTTAGAGCCTCTTCCTAGAATAGAAAAATTAATCATACAGTCTCTGTTTTCCATATGATTGCCAGTCCTTACTGGGTATGGACTAAAATCTAGAATTTTGAACATATCTCGATACAACGAATCTAGTTGTGGAGATTTCTCTATAATATATTTGTGGACTAGATTGTCACCCTCCCACACTTCACTTCCATTACAGTTGTAAACTCTCTGACATAGACAATATAAACTATTACCTATTTGTTGAACAGTCTTAGGTTTATCTGAGCCAGTGACAAGGTATACATTATTATTGAAAGCGAAATCTCTAAACCATGAAGCAAATTGTCTGTCTATATAACTACGACTAGGAGTTATAGTACCATCAACATCGAAGATGTAAGCTATATCCTGCTTGCCAGCACTATCTTGCATATATGTTCTAACCTTTCTATATGTTCGAAAGCTCTCCATGGAGTACTATCTACAGCGACAACACCATGACCTTTCATACCAACAATATCATGCTTTAAAGCACCAGTTTTCTCATCTAGGCCTAGGTTCTCGCAAGATTCTTTTGCAAGAGCTTCAGTCAATGGAAGATGAGCATCTACATTAGGACCTACACTTGTGTACCTACCTAGCTCAGGAAAGGATGCAACCAATGTATCTAATCTAATACCAGCATGCATTGCAGCGACAATATACGTCGGATGGAAGTGCATGACAACTCTTATTTGTTGATGTGGTACTCTTGATTGTAGTCTTAAATGCATAGGCAATTCACCAGATGGTTTAAGACCTGAACTGACGTCTGTATACGGTAATACGGTTCCTGTGTATGAGACTTTTTTGAATAAGCTAGGAGCCATCTCTGTTTTTCTAATACCAGATGGAGTAATCCAAAAGTGATTATCATTTGGATATCTTACACTACAATTTCCATCTCTTGCAGTAATCCAGTTTAGATTGTATGCTCTACGCATTGTGTCTGAAATTGTTTCTAACATATTATTTCCAGTTAACCATTTTAAATTTCTCCTCTGGAAGACCAAAAAAATCTGTCTTCCATTTGCTTTGTTCAAAAAATGGTAGAGAATGCCATTCGTCTTTACGAGTTAGGAGTTGCTGTCCAGCCCGAACCCAATCAGTTTCTAAAATTACTTTCTCTACCTGTGATCTAATTGAGTCTACTAATTCAAAATTAGTATCGTCCCATTCGAAATGTAATACTTCAAATACGTTGCCTAGTCTATCGACCCAGTCTATACTGATATCTATACCCCATTTGGGAACTATATTTGCTAACTTAAAACAACAAGGATTATAATATCGACCCCAATCTGTTAGTTGCTTTAATGCATCACCAGTAAATCCCTTCTTCTGAAACAGTAATGCGTGATTTATGATAGGACCATCATTTAAAGGTCTCTCATCTCTAAACCATTCTTTACTGTTAGTGTATTGCCTCGTAGTACCTCCATATGTAACGAATAACCCTTGGTTCTCGTAGTACATTACTTCTAATGGAGTGAGGGAGTACCCATTCTGGTCATATGTATTGCAGTCACGCTTAGAGGGAATATCGATATAAATACTTTTACTTATAAATGGTTCACTATCAAAACAGTGGTCTGTTTTAATAAAATTTATCATAGATGTCTCCGGAGATTATCATGCCTATACTGTTACTATTTATTGTGCTTGCAGGCGTTGGAGGTGGAGGTTATTTTTATTATACCGACACACAAGCAAAACTTACTGCATATGCTGAAGCTCTTGCACAAGCAGAGTCAGCAAATAAAACGATGAATGATACCATTAATCAGCTTAGTGCTGATAACGAAAGAAATAATAAATTAAATAAAGAGCTATCTGCAAATCTTCAGAAAGCAGAAGCTGGACTAGACAAATTGAGATCTAAATTTGCCAATCTAAACTTAACCAAAGAAGCAATTGAAGATCCAAATAAATTAGAGGAAAGGATTGATCGTGCAGTTACAAGACTCATTGAAAAGGTTAAAGATGAAACCACAAATATTCCTGCTAATATTAGCGGGGATGTTGCTAAGTAGCTGTGGTGGCACGCTTCCTAAAGTCATTACAGAGAAAAGTTACGTAAAGCAGAATATTCCTATTCAGGAACATCCTAAACCTGTGATGTTTCCTCCAGTAGATTGGTATGTTGTATCCCCAAAGAATCAAGAGGAGTTCATGATTCGTATCGAGAAGGATACAGGAACTCCCACATACATGGCTATTAGTCCTCAAGGATATGAAAATCTAGCTGTTGGTGTAGCTGACATGAGAAGGTACATACTTCAACAAAAACAAATCATAAAGTATTATGAAAACGCTATAGATCCCCCTAAAGAGGGTGAGAAGGTTGAAGAAAAGAAAGAGGAAGTTAAGAAACAATAAATACTCTTGACTTATCACAAAACTTAGAGTAAATTAATGGATAAAGACGAATTCAACATACAATGCCTGCAAAGGCTTGATACTGCTATTGACAAGTTAACAACTGTAAGTAATGAGATTAAACAAGTATTAATTGTGCATGAAACTAAACTTGAGCAACAAGACAGATTCAATCAGCAGTATCGAGATGATGTTAATAACCTTCACAGAAGGATTGGAGAGCTCAGAGACGAAATGGTCAAGAGGCTATCCGATCTGGAAAAGTGGAGATGGATTATGATAGGTGGCGCCATAGTAGTTGGCTCTGTGATTGGTAATAGTAAACTTATGACAATTTTTATGGGATAGGAGTTGATATGGCTGAAATTAGTCAAGATCTAGGAACTCAAGGTAACCACAAACCAGAATGGCTTTTTGAGGAATTTTGTGACATTGATGTAGAAAGAATGTCAAGAGAGTTCAAATATATGTATGAGGAGTTGCCATGGCTCAATTGGGTTGATAGTGATGACTCAGACAGCGAAGTAGCTTTGGCATGGAAAGAAACTACATTAATGAGGGATGGACAGAAAAGATATCCTGGTGCAACAAGAGGTAAGAGAGCCAGGTTGAGAGAAGCTCCGTGGGAACTTATTAAGGATAGTTATTTCCAAGAATTAAAACAACAATATAGGCTGATTGGTGGCACGTATACTATGATGGACCCCAGAAGCTCATATGGTTGGCACACTGACAAATGTATTGGGTTTCAGATACCAGTTATAAACAATGATGATTGCGCATTTGTTTTTTGTCTCGATGGAGGAAGATCATATACTTTCTTTCCAAAGCCTGGTAAAGCATATCTTGTAAACAATATGATTAAACATACCTTCATTAATGGAGGAGATACAGATAGATATTATTGTTTGCAGGTTATTAACCCAAAAAATCTATTAGACAAAGATTATAGGTGGTATACAAAACACTCTGGGTTTGAATATAGAGATTTTGTGTTGTCCAGGGATTATGTCTAAGGTATAAACTATAATACTTTGACTTTTTTGGTATGTTATGATCTTTATCGACAACAAATATGCACTATTGCTATCTAATCGTTTTCGGAATTTCAAGACGAAGAATTCCGTGTATAACTTCTCTTGTCCTTACTGTGGTGACAGTAACAGGAATAAGTTCAAGGCTAGGGGCTACCTTATAGAGAAGCAAGGCAAACTGATGTTTTACTGCCACAACTGCAGTATTAGCAAAGGCTTCGATGGGTTTCTATACGACCAAGATCAGAATTTGTATAGACAATATAAATTAGAAAAATTAGCAGATTCTGGTCAAACTTCATATGTAGAAGAGATAAGTAAAGATACGCCTAAAATTACTACGCAAGCATTTCCAGGATATAGGAGAGCTGGTAGTCCTCTTAGGAAGTTGAAATCAGTTTCGCAATTGGCTCATGACCATCCGGTCAAGCAGTATATACTTGATAGGTCTATTCCTAACGAGTATCATTACAAGCTGTTCTATTGTCCTAAGTTTTATGCTTGGACAAATTTATTATTGCCAGGTAAGTTCGAAAAGGTAGAGAAAGATGAACCAAGACTTATTATTCCATTCGTCGATCATAAACAGAACTTCTTTGGCTACCAAGGTAGAGCACTATCAAGCAAAAGCAATCTTAGATACATTACAATTATGCTCGATGAGCGTAAACCAAAGATATATGGGTTAGATACAATAGATGATAGCAAAACTGTCTATGTTGTGGAAGGTCCTATTGATAGTATGTTTGTGGGTAATTGTGTCGCAATGGCTGGTTCCGACACCAATCTTGATTTCGACGACGTGGTGATGGTATATGATAATGAACCAAGGAATGCAGAGATTATTAAAAAGATTGAGAAGAGTATTGATATGGGTAGAAAGGTCGTTGTCTGGCCTTCGAAAATACACGAGAAAGACATTAACGATATGATCATGACAGGAATGTCAAGAGCAGACCTAAAGTTAATTATTGATCAAAACACACACAAAGGACTCAGTGCTAAGATGGCATTGAGTGTATGGAGGAAAGTATGACGTTAGTAAGTACTTTTTGGGGTGACGACGACAGAAGAGCTGAAGTACATAAGAACAAGCTAGGTTTCTTTGTTAATATGTTTATAAAAGATGTGTTTCATGAAACTAGACCTCTGTACGATCATTCAGAAAGCTATGCAGAAGATTGTGCTGAAAATTTTGTAATGAAATGGGGAGAATGGTACCACGATGCAAAGAGTTAAGTTAATTAGCAGCAGTAAAGCACCAGATCATCATTATCTGATATCAGGTATTAAGCTAACCACGCTACAAGATCAAGTAGCGTATTGTGCTCGTGTATCTAATCCATCCAACCAAGCTAACTCTGAAACTTCAGAGAAACTTATACGATACCTTGCAAAACATAAGCATTGGTCACCATTCGAAATGGTCTCAATATGTCTTGAAATTGAAACTACAAGAGACATTGCTAGACAAATTCTTAGACATCGTTCATTTTCTTTTCAAGAGTTTAGTCAAAGGTATGCAGATCCGACTAAGGATATGGAATATGAAATTCGTGAAGCTCGTCTACAAGATACTAAAAACAGACAGAATAGTATTGAAAATGAAGATATGGAACTAGAAGATCAGTGGACTAGTAAACAATTTGCTGTATTAGAAACAGCTAAATTTGCATACGACTGGGCGATTGAACATGGTATTGCAAAGGAACAAGCCAGAGCTGTATTGCCAGAAGGTATTACTAAATCAGTATTATACATGAATGGAACCTTGCGTTCTTGGATGCACTATATACAATTACGATCAGCAAATGGAACACAAAAAGAGCATAGGGAAATTGCCCTTATGTGCGCAAAAGCTATTGAACCAGAGTTTCCAATGATTATGGAATATGTTACTGATGAGTGAATTTATAGTAACAGTAAAAGATTTTTTAAGTGAAGAATTATGCAAAGATCTAGTTGATCTATTTGAAAATAACAAAGATAATCATGAACGATATGAAGATAAACCGAGGTTTACTCAACTAGTTATACCACAAGGAGATTTACATAAACAAGTAATTGACCAAACTATTCAAGCGGTAGAATTATATGCTGAAAAAGTATCATTATTTAGAGATGTATTAAATAATTGTTCTGGTGTAGAGAATCCACGAATCAAAAAATATGATGCGGAACAAGGTGATTGGTTCGAAAAGCATGTAGATGTTAATAGTCATTCATCAGCGATTCGAGCGCTTGGAATATTTTGGTATCTCAATGAGCCAGATGGCGGAAGTACCAGATTTAAACATAATAGATTTGATGAAGTTATACAAGCAACAACAGGTAAGTGTGTAATGTTTCCACCTATGTGGATGTTCCCTCACGAAGGGACCAAATTGTTTAAGGGAACCAAATACTTACTATCCACATATATGCATTACAAGAACGAGTAGGAGACATTAATGGAAGCACACGGAATTACTATAGATCCTAACAGAGACAGTTTATTTGATCAGCTGGGTATCAAACGATTAAAAGAATCGTACATGATGGATGGCGAGACCAGTCCACAAGAGCGATTTGCGTATGTCTCTAAGGCATTTGGTAGTAATCCCGATCATGCACAAAGGTTGTATGAGTATAGCTCTAAACATTGGTTGAGCTATTCGACTCCTGTTCTTTCATATGGACGGTCTAAGCGTGGTCTTCCTATCTCTTGTTATTTAAATTATATAAATGATACAGCTGAAGGTCTAGTTGAGAACCTATCAGAAACAAATTGGTTATCTATGATGGGAGGTGGTGTTGGTATCGGTTTTGGTATTCGCTCTGCTGATGACAAGTCTACTGGGGTTATGCCTCATCTTAAAATGTATGATGCCAGCTCTTTGGCTTATCGTCAAGGTCGTACTCGTAGGGGCAGTTATGCTGCATATCTTAATATTGATCATCCTGATATACTTCTATTTCTCGAAATGCGAAAGCCAACAGGTGACCAAAACTTCCGCTGTCTTAACATGCACCACGGGATCAATATAACCGACGACTTTATGAGAATCATTGAAAGCTGCATGACAGATCCTAATGCAGTAGACTCATGGGAATTAAAAGATCCACACACAGGCGAAGTTAGAGAAACTGTGTCCGCTATTGATCTATGGCAACGTATTATAGAGATGAGGATGCAAACGGGTGAACCCTATCTACACTTCATTGATACGTCAAATAAACACCTACCACAGTGGTTAAAGGATCAAGGATTAACAGTAAATCAATCTAACTTATGTTCGGAAATTATTCTACCAACAAACGGAGACAGAACAGCTGTTTGTTGCTTATCAAGTTTGAATCTCGAGTACTATGATGAGTGGTCACAAGATCCTCAGTTCTTACATGATGTACTAGAGATGTTAGATAATGTACTACAGACATTTATTAATCACGCACCAGATGCAATTTCACGTGCCCGATATAGTGCCATGAGAGAAAGATCTGTTGGAGTTGGTGCGCTAGGTTTCCATGCATACCTACAAAAAAGGAACCTGCCATGGGAATCAGCTATTGCGAAGTCACGCAATAAAATCATCTTTAAACATATTAGGGAAGGTTTGGACAATGCAAACCGAGAGCTGGCTAAGGTACGTGGGGAAGCTCCTGACGCACAAGGGTATGGAGTGCGTTGTAGTCATGTTATCGCTGTTGCTCCTAATGCGTCATCGTCTATCATCATGGGCAATACGAGTCCTTCGATTGAACCATGGAGAGCGAACGCATACAGGCAAGACACGATCAGCGGGTCGTACCTCAACAAAAATAAATTTTTAGATATTCTATTGAAGAAAAAATGTGATGAAGATCCAAGTTTAGATTATGATAAGATATGGTCTACGATCATAGCTAATGATGGATCAGTACAACATCTGAAATGTCTTAATGATTATGAGAAGGATGTCTATAAAACAGCTATGGAGATAGATCAACGTTGGGTGATTGAACATGCTTCAGATCGACAAGAATATATAGATCAGGCACAATCACTCAACGTTTTCTTTCGTCCAAATGCCAATATAAAGTATTTGCATGCCATTCACTTCATGGCGTGGAAACAAGGCTTGAAGACAATGTATTATTGTAGAAGCGAGAAGATCGGAAAGGCTGATAAGGTATCGAAACAAATTGAACGAGAAATTATTAAGCAATTAGATATGGTTCAAATTGCGCAAGGTGAGGAGTGTTTGGCATGCGAAGGATAATATCACGGAGGCAGTATGTCACATTTCGAAAGAGCACACGAGATGGCTCAGCTTGCACAAGCAGCATATCTCGATCAAGAAGCAAAGACTGTCTTTGCTAAGTTTGGATATAACAATCACAAATTTTTTGAAGACGATGGAGCTCAATGTCATATAGGATGGAATCAGAACACTGTGGTCATAGCATTTAGAGGAACAGAACCCAAAGAGATCTCTGATCTTGCAGCTGATCTTAATGCATTTCCAAGACCATCTGTAATTGGTGGATTGGTTCACATGGGGTTCCAGAGAGAGTTAGAGAAGTTGTGGGATGAGATTACAGATTGGATGAGAAATCTGTACGACCCATCTAAACATGACTTATTCATTTGTGGTCACTCGTTAGGGGGAGCAATGGCTACTATATGTGCAGCTAGACTAAAACAATCTGTAGATGGATTGTATACGTTTGGTTCACCTAGAGTAGGGACAAGAAAATTCCTTAATAATTGTGGTGAAGTAAAACATTATAGGTTTGTAAACAACAATGATGTAGTACCAACAGTACCACCTTCGTTCTTATTCTACAAACATCATGGTGAACTATGTTATATCAATGCCAGAGGTCAGTACAGAAAGATGACTACATGGCAGAGAATAAAAGATAAGTGGAGAGGAAGAGTAGCCTCTTGGAAAAAGTTTAAATTATTTGATGGTTTTGGCGATCATTCAATGGTCAACTATGTCAATGGTACCAAAATAGATGATAGGAACTATTGATATGTGGGAAATGATCGACAGAATGTTCGGAGACACATTGTGGATCTGGACAGCTATATTAGGTTCTTTGGTAGGTGCTGCGTTCTTGGCATACTTCAAAGATACCAAAGCGGGTCTATGGGCTTATGCACAATTGGATAAGTTCTTAGACACTCTGGTTGCTAAATTCGGATGGACTTGGCTCGAGCAACCAGAAGATTCTTGGAGAAAGAAGTATCCAAAAATCACCAAAAAAATTGACGAGCTTGAGTCCAGAATCAAGGAGTTAGAAAAAAATGTCTAAGCGTAACAAAATCATTGCAGCTATAATTGTGATTGTAGCAGTAGGTTTGTATCTCGGAAGAGGTGCAATTCTAGGCACTCTTACAGTTGAAGCTCCAACACTGGAGAACAATGATGGATCTGCATCATCTGCTGCAACACCAACCGCTCCAGCACCAGCTGCCCCAGCAGCTCCTGCTCCTGCTCCAGTAGCTCCTGTAGCTGCTCCCGCACCAGCTGCCCCAGCAGCTCCTGCTACAGCTGAGGAAAAGAAATGAGCTGGTTAAAAGATCGTGTAAAAGAACGTACGTCCTGGGACGGAATTGCGTTGATCGCAGCTGGAGGAGCGTTTATTATTCTAGGCCCTCTAGCTAAATTCGTAGCCTATGGTGCCATCGTGTATGGTGCATGGACACTCTGGAAAAAGGAAAAGTAATGAGTAAATTGAAGCTACAAGACTCTCGAGATTATTTTAAACCGTTTCATTACCCTTGGGCATATGACGCGTGGCTGAAGCATGAGCAGTCTCACTGGCTTCATACAGAAGTACCGATGCTGGAAGATGTTAAGGATTGGAAGACTCGACTGACAACAGAAGAGAAATACTTTCTTACAAACATCTTCCGGTTCTTTACACAATCGGATATTGACGTGGCAGGTGGGTATGTTAAAAACTACCTGCCACAATTTCCTCAACCAGAAGTACGTATGATGCTTACTGGTTTCGCTGCTCGTGAAGCTCTTCACATTGCAGCATACTCACATCTTATTGAGTCACTAGGTATGCCTGACTCAACATATAACGAATTCTTAGAGTACGATGCTATGAGAGAAAAGCATGAGTACTTCCTTAATAAAGTAGACAACGGAGCTCCTCTACCAGTTAAGATGGCAGCTATTAGTGCATTTACTGAAGGACTTGCGTTGTTCTCTTCATTCATTATGCTACTGAACTTCCCTCGTCATGGTAAGATGAAGGGTATGGGACAGATAGTAACTTGGTCTATTGTAGATGAGACTCAGCATGCTGAAGGGATCATCAAGCTATTCAGAACATATGTTGAAGAGAATCTAGAGATATGGAACGATGAGACAAAGTCAGAGATTTATACTATCGCAGAGAAGATGGTAGAGCTAGAAGATAAGTTTGTAGACCTAGCATTTAAGATGGGTAAAGTAGAAGGTTTGCGTGATTATGAGGTCAAAGAGTATATTAGATATATAGCAGATAGACGGTTAATAAGTTTGGGTATGAGGGGAATCTTTAAGGTCAAGAAGAACCCATTACCATGGGTTGAAGAAATGATCAATGCTCCTACGCACACTAACTTTTTTGAGAACCGTGCAACCGATTACGCAAAAGGAGCTCTCACAGGTGACTGGTCAGACGTCTGGGCTTAACAATCTTCATAAGTATATTAAATATGATAGAGATAGTCTTATTCAAGATTATAAACTAGCCAAAAGACTATACAAACCGTCTACTGATGAAAAACAAATTCCAGCTATAGTAGGAATGTATGGTTGGAATCTTTTTAATGACTTTACAAAGAAGTATAATCTAGAAAAATATTGTGAGGATGGTAACAGATTACCTATATATCGGAGATTTGATAAAGATGATCAAACACCAGACCAATCGGATTCTACTTGGGTAGGTATTGTAGTTGAAGGACATCAAGGATCTGATAGAGTTCTGTTGAAACAATATTATGATATTCCATATGAAAAAGCAAAAAGTATTATACTAGGAGGTTAAATGGACGAAGAAGAAGGTTACGTATGCACCAAGTGTGATGCAGAATTTGATATTACTACATTTGAGTATCCCAGTAAAGGAAACGATGAAGTATGGTTTTGTCCTTTTTGTGGCTCAGAATTAGAGGATGAAGACGATGATGAAGATGACTACGATGATGACTGGGAAAACAAATACGATTAATTTTGCTGGTATAGATTACAGTACAACTAGTCCTTCGATCTGTATAAAGGTTGAAGACAATTATGACGTTCACTTCCTAACACAAAAAAAGACTCTTGCAGAAGAATATTGGCACGAGCCATTCTTGTTCTTCGGTAGATATCTTCCAGAACTATATGGTATTCAGAGATATAATTATATCTGTAGATGGGCTATGGACATAATTAAAAGTTATGATGTCGAGTGTGTATTCATGGAAGACTATGCGTTCGGAGCTCAAGGTAGAGTTTTTCATATTGGAGAAAACACAGGCATTCTTAAACAATCTCTGTACCGAAGAGACATACCTTACTACACAATTCCGCCTACAGTAATTAAAAAGTATGCTACTGGCAAAGGTAATGCTAATAAGAAAAAGATGCTTGACCATTTTTTGACTTATACTGGAGTAGATGTTCAACAGGTGATGAGCTACACTGGTGACAATCCTATTAGTGATATTGTAGATAGTTTCTATATATTAGAGTGGGGTTTAAATAATCTTGACGAAGTGGATTGTCCTATCATACAGGAGAGATTTAATGATAAAGAATATATTACTGCTTGATGAGTTTATAGAATATGATATATCTGAATTAAGATTGCAATGCAAACAAATAACAGAAAATAATGAAGGTGTACAATTGTGGTCTAAGTATGGTGGTACAGTTAGATATGATTTAGCTGGACATCCGTATGGTCCTTGTCAAGATTTGTTCAAAAGATTAGATCTTAAATATGGATTGCCAGAGCAGCACAGGTTGCCTGCTATTCATGTATTTCCTGGTGAAAGTAAACTTCCTATTCACAGAGATCCTGACTCTCATGCATGGATTGCTGTAGTAATAGAGGGAGATCAGTCTATAGGTTTTTATAATGAAGAAAAGCAATTATTGGAATCAGTAAAATACAAAATAGCATTAACTAATTCTAAAATGCCACATCAAGCTATTGGAGACGGTAGAGAAAGAATTCTACTTCGTAAAGCATATCTTGAGACTCCTTACGAAACATTAGTCCAATGTTTTAACTGAGTACGCTCTCCTCTAAAGTCAATCATACCTAATACAGATTTAACAAAAAGATTAAGTTTTCTCTCATTATTATTAGCTTTATGCCATATGATTCTACTTTTAGTGAACTCAGTAGAACCTTCAATCACATCTTGATTTGTGTGGTACTCAATTGGTATGTTAAGTTTAGATACATACGAAGCCTTCTCAATATCTTTAAACAATTTAATGTAATCATAATTTAATTTAATAGTTCTTCCTTGTGTAGGATTATAATCAAGATCGAGCATAATGTTCTTTTGATATTCTACTAGATCGTCATCTCCAACGAACTGGTTTACTAATCTATAGAATTCTTCCTTGTTGTTAAGGAGATATAGAAACAACACATCTTCTGGCTCAACTCTGACCATCTTATCGTCAAAGATAAATCGAACATGAGTTTTACCATCTCCATGATCTAACAATTCTCTTAGATAATTCGAATATTGATCATTGAAGTGTTTACCTAAAGATTCAGAAATGTAGTCAATCAATCCTCTATAGAAGACGTTATAAGGTACACCCTCTATAAATCGCTTATACATAGCAATTTGACGTACCAAAGCAAAGTTATGTAATGCTTGGAGCCATCTAGTTTCTACGTTCATCGTCACCCAATCATCTTCTGAAAACGTAGAGGTAGATACAATAATATCAGAAACTCTATCAATTAATTCATTGGGATCTGTAAGTAGTCTGGACTGATCGTATATTACTTTTTTAGTCTTTATTTGCCATAATTGTTTGTACGATGGTTCAGATGCTGGAGCATTAGGAAGTAGATTATACCAGTACACTTTTAGCTCACTGTGGAATCCCCATTCAAATGTTTCACAGAGTGAATCAAACCACTTGTCTGGTGTATCACCAGGCATGCCTAATATCATTTGAGTGTTAACTGGTATGTTCTTTTCTTTTAGTCTTTGTCCGACTATTTTATTGTAGGTCGATTTGATGTTACCTCTTTTATTAACTTTAAGAACCTCTGGATCAGTATGTTGAACTCCTACATTGTATGAGTCTATTAATTTACCATCCCACAACTTCTCTGCTATCTGTATATTTCTCTGCCATGTGTTCTTGGATACACTATAGAAGAATGCTTTTGGATATCCTGATCTCTGTTTTGCTTTGACAAGATGATCAGAGATATCAAGATCTCTATCTGTAATTCCAAAATTAGCATCAGCATGAAACCAGAATGAAGGT
>Ga0222715_10000534_pt1 | contig 37824 bp, 32 predicted proteins | sample C33_9DmetaG_FD_165056 | JGI IMG/M metagenome (GOLD analysis project Ga0222715, IMG submission 165056) | Estuarine water microbial communities from San Francisco Bay, California, United States - C33_9D | ecosystem: Environmental > Aquatic > Marine > Unclassified | place: USA: California...
GGTTATTCCGACAGAATGTGCATTTCTTCTATCTATCTTCATATTCTGTATTACAGCAGTTTTGTATTACAGTTTTGTGTAACAGTTTTGTGTCAAAGTTTTAACTTTTTGTGAAAAAAATTTGTTGTCAGTTTTGTGATATAGTGTAACAGTTTTCTCAGTCAGTTTCTCAGCCAGTTTCTCAGTCAGTTTCTCAGTCAGTTTTCTCGGTCAGTTTTCTCAGTCAGTTTCTCAGTCAGTTTTCTCAGTCAGTTTCTCGGTCAGTTTTCTCGGTCAGTTTTCTCGGTCAGTTTTCTCGGTAAGTTTCTCAGTCAGTTTTCTCGGTCAGTTTTCTCAGTCAGTTTTCTCGGTCAGTTTTCTCGGTCAGTTTTCTCAGTCAGTTTTGTGTTACAGCTTTGTGTTTACCAGAACCCCCCACAACCACGAATGATTGTGTGTTGTTTGAGACCATTCTCTTAGCACATCTTCCGGTTATTCCGACGGAATGTACATTTCTTCTATCTATCTTCATATTCTGTATTACAGCAGTTTTGTATTACAGTTTTGTGTAACAGTTTTGTGTCAAAGTTTTAACTTTTTGTGAAAAAATTTTGTTGTCAGTTTTGTGATACAGTGTAACAGTTTTTTGTAACAGTTTTGTTTTACAGTTTTCTCAGTCAGTTTTCTCAGTCAGTTTTCTCAGTCAGTTTTCTCGGTCAGTTTTCTCGGTCAGTTTTCTCGGTCAGTTTTCTCGTTCAGTTTTCTCGGTCAGTTTTCTCAGTCAGTTTTGTGTTACAGCTTTGTGTTTACCAGAACCCCCCACAACCACGAATGATTGTGTGTTTGTTTGAGACCATTCTCTTAGCACATCTTCCGGTTATTCCGACAGAATGTGCATTTCTTCTATCTATCTTCATATTCTGTATTACAGCAGTTTTGTATTACAGTTTTGTGTAACAGTTTTGTGTAACAGTTTTGTGTAACAGTTTTGTGTTACAGTGTTAACTTTTTGTGAAAAAAATTTGTGTTACAGTTTTGTGTTACAGTGTAACAGTTTTTTTGTACCAGTTTTACAGTTTTGTGTAACAGGTTTGTGTTTACCAGAACACACACAACCACGAATGTTTGTGTGTGTTTGAGACCATTCTCTTATCACATCTTCCTGTTTTTCCGAAGGATTGTGCCTTTCTTCTATCTATTTTCATATTCTGTATTACAGCAGTTTTCTTTAAATTACATAAGTTTTCGAAAAAGCAGTGCAAATCCAAGAATACACCAGTTGAAAAAAAAATCTTTTTAATTGTATACCAATAACAGAGACCAACATGGATCCTATGATCAATTTGGCAGATGTTCAAGCTGTATCTGCTGGATATAGCCACAACATGGCTTTGACGAGCGATGGCAAGGTTTTCACCTGGGGATGTAATTTGTTTGGACAACTCGGGGATGGAACTCGTGAGGATCAGTCAACTCCAGTAGCTGTCCAGGACATTGAGAATGTGATCTCCATTTCTATTGGAGGCGGCCACAGCATGGCTTTGACGCGCGATGGCAAGGTTTTCGCCTGGGGATGGAATGTAGATGGACAACTCGGGGATGGAACTGGTGCGAATCGGTCAACTCCAGTAGCTGTTCCAGAACTTGAGGATGTGATCTCCATTTCTGCTGGAGGCCGCCACAGCATGGCTTTGACGCGCGATGGCAAGGTTTTCACCTGGGGACGTAATGAAGATGGAAGACTCGGGGATGGAACTCGTGAGAATCGGTCAACTCCAGTAGCTGTCCTGGACCTTGAGGATGTGATCTCCATTTCTGCTGGATGGAGCTACAGCATGGCTTTGACGCGCAATGGCAAGGTTTTCGCCTGGGGAGGGAACTGGCGTGGACAACTCGGGGATGGAACTAGTGAGAATCGGTCAACTCCAGTAGCTGTCCTGGACCTTGAGGATGTGATCTCCATTTCTGCTGGAGGCTTCCACAGCATGGCTTTGACGCGCGATGGCAAGGTTTTCGCCTGGGGATATAATAGATATGGAGAACTCGGGGATGGAACTCGTAGGATTCGGTCAACTCCAGTAGCTGCCCTGGGTCTTGAGGATGTGATCTCCATTTCTGCTGGAGTCAGCCACAGCATGGCTTTGACGAGCGATGGTAAGGTTTTCGCCTGGGGATATAATAGATATAGACAACTCGGAGATGGAACTAGTGCGAATCGGTCAACTCCAGTAGCTGTCCAGGACCTTGAGAATATGGTCTCCATTTCTGCTGGAGAAAACAACAGCATGGCTTTGCAGAGCGATGGCGATGTTTTCGCCTGGGGATGTAACTATGGAGAATACTCTGATAAAGAATCTTATTCAGAACAAGAGTCAGATGGAGAGTGGGAAGAGGTTTGCAAGTACTGCAAGATCCAATAAAAATACTCCGGAAGAGAAGAAGTGGAGGATTGGGCATTGCAGGGGAGAGAACCAGTGTCTTATAAGCTTGGACAATCAACTCAATAACAGGAAGGCAGTGTATCTCATCTCTCCCTCTGGGGGAAAGTTTGTCTATACGACCACAGAGATTCTCAAGTGGTTGAAGAATCACAATACCAACCCAGGGTCGGCAGAAGTTATTCCGAACGCCCGAGAACTTGTGTACAGTCTCGAAGGAATAGTACAATACCAAGAAGACTCTAGTTGAAGGAAAAAAACACAATACCAGGAAGACGCCAGTTGAAAAAAATAAATCTTTTTAATTGTATTCCAATAACAGAGACCAACATGGATCCTGTGATCAATTTGGCAGATGTTCAAGCTGTATCTGCTGGACCCAGCCTCAGCATGGCTTTGACGAGCGATGGCAAGGTTTTCACCTGGGGAAGGAACTGGCATGGACAACTCGGAGATGGAACTCGTGAGGATCGGTTAACTCCAGTAGCTGTCCAGGACCTTGAGGATGTGATCTCCATTTCTGCTGGAGACGACCACAGCATGGCTTTGACGCGCGATGGCAAGGTTTTCGCCTGGGGATGTAATGTAGATGGACAACTCGGGGATGGAACTCGTGAGGATCGGTTAACTCCAGTAGCTGTCCAGGATCTTGAGGATGTGATCTCCATTTCTGCTGGAGCCCTCCACAGCATGGCTTTGACACGCGATGGCAAGGTTTTCGCCTGGGGATCTAACTGTTATGGACAACTCGGGGATGGAACTAGTGGGATTCGGTCAACTCCAGTAGCTGTGCCGGGTCTTGAGGATGTGATTTCCATTTCTGCTGGATGGAGCCACAGCATGGCTTTGACGAGCGATGGCAAGGTTTTCGCCTGGGGATATAATAGTTATGGAGAACTCGGGGATGGAACTCTTAGGATTCGGTCAACTCCAGTAGCTGCCCTGGGTCTTGAGTATGTGATCTCCATTTCTGCTGGACACGACCACAGCATGGCTTTGACGCGCAATGGCAAGGTTTTCGCATGGGGAAGGAATTTGTATGGACAACTCGGGGATGGAACTGGTGAGGATCGGTCAACTCCAGTAGCTGTCCAGGATATTGAGGATGTGATCTCCATTTCTGCTGGAGTCGGCTACAGCATGGCTTTGACGCGCGATGGCAAGGTTTTTGCCTGGGGATTTAACTATTATGGAGAACTCGGGGATGGAACTAGTGAGAATCAGTCAACTCCAGTAGCTGTCCAGGACCTTGAGGATGTGATCTCCATCTCTGCTGGAGACGACCACAGCATGGCTTTGCAGAGCGATGGCGATGTTTTCGCCTGGGGATTTATCCATGGAGAATACTCTGATGAAGAATCTTATTCAGAACAAGAGTCAGATGGAGAGAGGGAAGAGGTTTGCAAGTACTACAAGATCCCAAATACTCCGGAAGAAAAGAAGTGGAGGATTGGGCATTGCAGGGGAGATATCCAGTGTCTTATAAGCTTGGACGATCAACTCAAGAACAGGATGGCAGTGTATCTCATCTCTCCCTCTGGAAGAAATTTTGCCTACAAGACCACGGAGATACTCAAGTGGTTGAAGAATAAGAATACGAACCCAGGGTCATCAGAGGTTATTCCCAACTCCAGAGAACTGGCGAACAGTCTCGAAGGAATAGTACAATACCAAGAAGACTCCGGTTGAAAAAAAATAAATTTTTTGTAAAGATTTTTTACAGACTAGATGAGCAACACATTTGCAGAATTTTGCAAACATGATGGCTGTGGAAGGTATATTTCAAAGATTAAGGCAGGTGGAATTGCAGTGTGTCCCGATTCACACGAGACAAAGATACCTGATGGAACCGAGTTCATTACAGAGCTTTCTCTAGACCCTCCAACCGCGGACCCTGCATCTTACAACTGGAATATCAATCTTCCAGTCGAAGAAACTATTAGATGCTACCACAAAGACTGTAAATCTCTAGTAAGATACAAAGGAACTTTTGAAAAAAATAACATTAATCACTATTGTGATGATCATGGTCTCCTTGACTTGAACACTCTAATCGGTTCAAACAAAGACAACATATCTAAGGATATCAAAGATCATGAAAACGCAGTAAAGAGAATGAACATGGTAGCAAAAGAAGATACAACAAAAGAAGACCTTAACATATCCGAAACTGTTCCTCTTGATAATAAGGGACTTTCTGCCACGTATATCCCATTTACGTACGGATCAGATACAGATACTTTATATACAAACAAGGATAAAACTACCCATCCCTGGCTATATCTCACAGCAAAGGTATACCATGATCTGGGAGAGAACCTCATCTTGAAAAATATGGACAGGACGGATGCTATAGAGAATGTTGATGGCGATATTTCTCCTATTCCCCACTTCAAAAACGACCGGCAGGTGAAGGAAATACTTGAGCTTTATGATAACCAGTGCAGTAAAAGCACCTAATAGATTTTTTCTGATATGATGGGGAAAAGAGCTGTAATTTCAGGGAAGATGTACGAGACTCTTTGTCAGAAAGCATGCATGCGGATGTATGCAAAATCCTGCAGAGTATCCGATATTGCCGGGTCATCTTCAAAGAGAGATCTTACTATAGACTCAAGTACAGAATCGGCAGGGATTGAAATAAAGAGGTTTACCTCACCTAGCTGGGGGGAGACATCTATCAAGATTAATAACGGGTTTTGGGTATGTTCCAATAGACCCAGACCTCGACAAATCACATCTGTCATCGAACAACACGCTAATGAATGCGATGATGAAGAATCATTTTTGAATCTCTTAAATTCCAGTGAAGACTTGAAAGGGTATAGATCCATAGCAGACCTTAAGGATAGTCTTCTTATTGAGACAGAATACAAAGTTACTCTGGACAGCGACCACAGATACATTAATGACTACTACATATCAAGAGGCGTTAACTACATCCAAATAGAAAAGAAGGGGCTCTATAGACTGGGTAGTGAACAACCACTCTTTTCAGAAGATATTCCACTGTTTCAGAGACAGGTCTCCCTCCGTTTCAGAGTCAAGAAAAACAGAAACAGTCGATTCTCAGCCATAGCAGTCTTCTCCCCCATGAACCTGTCCAAGCTCGAAAAGTCACCTTACTCTATTGATGGAAAAAATGGGTTCATATTTCCATCCGCTCCTTCAGAGCATGTCTGAGTAGCTAGTGTTGTTTTGTATAAACATCATTTTTCTGCTCAATATAAATTTTTTTATTCTTTCATTGTTTGAAGGAGTATCGTAATACCACCATCTCGACACATTAGGGTCCCACTTCAATCCCATTGAAATGGCGTCTGGATCGCTTTTTCCGTAAGAATATTTTTTTGGAAATGCCAGGCGTTTGGGCGCAATTATCCCCTCTAATGAGTCCGATTGAATCTTAAAAACTTTACTGCAAATATCAACGTCGTATATTGCATCGTGAAGCTTCGTATTGTCAACCTTTATCCCTGCTGCCTCTGCTAATTCAACAAGCTTAGGGCGCACATACCAACCGTCGCATGAACTTTTGTTCATCGTACACCATACATTTTTTTCAGAAAGAACAGACTTGAACAATGTTTGAAATTGCATTGGAGTCCTTGTTAACTCTGTCACAATCATTCCTATATCAAACCTTATATTGTGACCAACAATGTAGTCTGTTTTCCTGAGATACTTCAAGAACAAAGACAGTGCGTCTACTGGTGTTTTGCCTAATTCCACACATCTTTCATGTGTTACGTTTGGAGAGAAAGGGTTGTTTACTGTTACTCCCTCTGGGGGAATGATATATATCGAATGTGTGTCTATTATTTCCCCGTCTTCCATGTATACAAACGCCAGTTCAGCTATAGAAGAGCAGGTCCACGGCGGTTCTATTCCCCTAAGCTTATCGAAGGGCACCGCATTATGTGTCTCCACGTCAAATACAAGAGCTCGTATTGGTTCTCCAAATATTGAAGACTTCAACCTGATACCCATACCTAACCCGATTTTTTTTTTCATCAAAACATGTCTTCCAGAAATATTATCATTTCTACAATTGGTCTTGTTATAGCCCTTTTCTTTCTCTCTGTATACCTGATAAAGAAGTATCATAGAATAGAGAGACTGACTTTCATGGAGAAAGAAAACGCCACCCTTGAGATATACACTGTTGCTTGGTGTCGTTTTTGTAAAGAGTTCACTCCTTTGATACCAGACATCACACGGGATATGAAGAGTATCGGGGTTCATGTTGACATTATCGATGCTGATCGTGTGACGAAAGATTCGTTGAACAAGAGAGGCGTCAAGGGGTTCCCTACTATCATACTCGTTCCTCGGGATGGTGATCAAGAGATGGTAAGATTCACCGGAGAACGCACCAGAGAGAACATCAGGAAGTGGGTCGAGAGCCAACCTTCTATAAAGGCCTCCATTCTCGCGAATCTCTAAAAAAAGACCCTTGTATTCACTACTCTGGGGGAAAAGGTTTGAGTCCTCTCAAGGAGAGATATTCAGACTTTTTCCATAAAATCCTCAGAAATGAGGATTAGGACCCATCTGTGCGTGGGACGCCCGAGTTCTGGGAGGGACTGGTGGACGAGCCTCTGATAAGAGGTTTGTCCAGCTTTCCATCCCAGTCAGGGAGAATGCAGATGATCACTGCCACCAAGGAGGTGATAAATTCCCTCTCTGGTTCAAGGCCGTCATCTGCTTTTCTCTCGGAGTCACGCAATCCATTCAAGATGGCAACGAGCATTTCGTAAGTGTCTGCCCATTCTGGGCTCATTTCAGGCACTCTAAATTTGGGCCTGAGCCTGTCATTTGCCCCAATGCGGTAAATACGGAGACGAGCAATTAAGAATTGCAGCATCTCTCTGAGATCGCATTGGAGGGAGAGGTCTTGGACGAAGGTGTTGAGCAAACTTCCAATGTATGCCCACTGCTGGTTTGTGGCCTGATCCGGCGGGGCTCTGATCAAGGCGGGAATGCCGGTGAGGCATTTCAACAAAGAGGGGTTGCCGGTTGCGGGCGAGGTGACCACGGTAGAGCTCATTGTATATGAAGCACAGAGAGTTCTTATTTGGTAATCTCTTTTTATTTTTTTTTATTTTTTTTTTTGACGTTATAAATTGTAAAGTAAGCATGATGGATAAAGAAACAGAAATAGATGTTGAAAGTGGCAATCGAGTCGAAGTCAGTTGGGTAAGAGAATGCAGGAATTGTGTAACCCATTACCTGCAACGTAACAAGCAACTTAGGACAGCATACGAGTTGATGAATATCCCTTCGATTGGACTAGCAGCATATATAAGTTACACAGGTATAGCTGAGAAGGATGTGAATGTTCAGGTAACAAGCATATTATTGCTCGGTCTTTTACTCGTTCAGAAGGGTCTCAAGCTCTCGGAATGGAGTGAAGTGTGTTCGATGATATCTAAAGGATACGCTAGCATAGTTCGGGAGTACGATACCGTTGTGGAAAATTCATCGGAAAATGAGGATAGCGTAAAAGAAGTCATTTCTAGACTTAAAAACAGATACATAGCTCTTGAGGCACAGGAGAGAATCCTCCCCATCGAGGCATCTGGGACTCCAGGAGATAAGACAACCTTACGCGACGACCAGATCAGGAAGATAGAGAGAAGAATACTTGATCAGATATCTGCTTCTAGTAACACAGTTAGACACTCCTCTATAGGAAAATGGTTCAGAAGAGGCAAATGTTATAAAGATGGTGACGATCCCGAGGAGAGCTCTAGAGAGCAGGAGACTAGGGAAGAGCGCCGCGAAAGAAGGAGGGAGAGAAGAAAGGAAAAACGGGGCGAATCATCGAACTAAAAAATCGTTAGATAAATGATGAGCTGCGGGGCCGTTGAATTCAAAGAGACTTCGAGGCAAGTCGAGGGTACGTTTGTTGTCAGAAAATCTGTAAAAGAAACATGGGATCTTCTTCTTGAAGATCTTGAAGTTAGAGAAGCTCTTTACGGAAGAGATTGCAATATGGTAGAATGGAAAGACGGAAAAAGAACTGGGGTTCTTGCTGGTATCGATGTGCCATCTGTCTTATCCATCTTTACAGGAGGCAAACGACTCAAGATGGATATCAGTCAGAAGAAAAATACAGAGGACGAGACGGTAACTTTTTGGCTGAAACCGAAAGTTCCTGCGGGAGAGACAGTGCGTTGCAAAGGCAAAATTTTCGTTGACGGGACTGTTCAAAATGAATCATCTGTAAAAATACTTTTGAAACCAAAAGTATTTCTACCACCATTCATGAGAGGATGGGTTATCAAATCTCTCAAAAGTGTATCTTATTCTGAAATAGAAAAAATCAACGATTCACTTAACTATGTATTAGAGAGAAGGAAATGGGCTTCTTTCAACTGAAAGGACTGTATAGGTCGACATTTCCGAATCCGAAAGATGGTCTGCTTGAGAGTCGATTAGCTTCTTTAACTACAGCAGAGGCTCTTATTTTATTGAAGGTGTTTTTGATGATAGCCTCTCTCATCTCCTGAGATGTCAGGTCGGTTGTTTGCAGTGCTTCTTTTGCCTTTAGGTTTGCATTTAGTTGAGCCATCTCCGATTTGATTACATTTATTTTCTCTTCTGTCTGTTTTTCTAAAGAGCTTATTCGAGATGTACCTGTGAATTCTGCGTGTGTGAGAGCAGAAAACCTTTCGAATTCATCCTGACTGAAACCCTTCTTTCTTATCCCAAACCATCTTAGTGGCGGAAAAGAAGGAGAGGCATCTCTATTAATAACAACTGGGTAAGAAGAGCTAAAAAGCTGAGAAAGAGGTAATTTCTTTTCGAATACCAACGTCCCCTTGGAAGAGTCCCACACTAACAATGTGTAACCTTCGGGTGTTCTTGTAAGGGACAGAGTCTGAAAAGGTTTGGGCACATTAAAAGAAACCGTTGTGGCCCCCTCGGTCACTAGGATGGTCCTATCTACCACAGTTCCCAGATTTGTCTTTTTGATAGAAGCGTGTATACGAAGATCGGACGAGTCGATTCCGTTCCAGTTAAGTGACATTATGTTTATAGGGGTTACCGGAAGATCGTCGGAGTCAAAAGACATAAAACATGTTAGCATTTTTATGCCAGAAGAAGTGAACATATCGTATGAAGACGGAGTTGTTAACACCGAATTCGAGAGATCAAAACCACTGGGCCTCGGATCACTACCTCCAATGTTGCGAATGTCCCAAGTTCGCATTTCGTTGTCTATTTTGTTGTCAGGGTTTATGGTAAAACTGTGTTCTATTCCGTTTTTTAGACCTATTATATACTTAGACGGACGTACGGATTGTCCCTTTCCGTCTTTTTCTGATCTAGAATAGGAAGATGATATTACAATGTCACCTTCGAATATATCCCAGCTCTTCTTTATCTCCATTCAATGAGAATTAAAAAAAACTTACGTAGAGTTTTTTTCCCAAGAAACATAAATAAAAACTTTACGCTCTCCGTATTCTTCTTTTCCAAGTCTTGAATCGAACCCATGCTTTTTAAGTGCATCTACACACCAAACGCCTGCCTCATGAACATTGTAGACGGGTAGCCCGACAATAAAAGTCGGGATAGTCAAGACACAACTCATGTTTCCTGCCGCGGCATGTTTGGGTATAGCCTCTGATATTCTTGAGAGAATCTTGCTATATGTTTTTGATTTACTGATGTTATTCATCTTAGAAATACGATACATATCATTTGAATTGAATGTTAAACCAATGTCGCTCATGAAAAGAAATGAAAATTTTATTCTGTAGTGAAACATAATATTAGAATGACTGACAAAAAGGGAGAAGTCGAGAAAGACAAAGATGAGTTTGAGACCTACATAAAGCAGTATGTAAAATATATTGACGATATTTCAAAGATGAAAATTGCGATATCTGAGAGACAGAAGGCCGTGAATGTTTTGAGTCCAACTATATGTAAATTCATGCAGAAGTATAAGATAGACAGGATATCCATCAATGGGGGTTCTGGAGGTTCGATAGATATGGTATCTTCAAACTCGGCAAAGAGAGGTCCATCTCAAATTAATTCGTTCCCAATGAGGATATGGAAATCCGATGAGATCGACAAGGAGCTTAAGGTGAAGCTTCTTGGGGAGGAAGGAGTCAAAAAGGTAGAGGAGAAGATTAAGGAGTCCGAAAGACCGAACGAAAATTTAGAAAATCCAACATATAAATTGGTTAGAAGAATGCCCAAACAACGGGAAAATATGCTTACTATAAATGCTTGATTTTTTTTGTGTTGTTTACCATGGAAAAAGTGATAAAAACGTGTTCGGCACTGTCGTTGCTTTCGTACGAGACACCGGAGGTGTTTTCGAGCGAGCTGAGGAAGATGGGACTCAAAAGTCTGCTCGAGAGAGGGGTTGGTTTCTACGAAAGGGAAGGAGCCCAGATGTTTGTGGTTAAATCGGAAGATATAACATACGTCGTGTTTAGGGGGACAGAGATTTTGAGCATGAAAGATATTAAGGCGGATATGAGTATATTCAAAAAGATGAACAGAACGCAAGATGGAAGAGTCCACTCGGGATTCTATAACCATTTAGAAAAGGTATGGGACTTTGTTCCTGAGGAAGAAGAAACAAATCCCATTGTGTTCACAGGGCATTCTCTAGGAGGTGCGATGGCTACCCTAGCGTGTTCAAGAGTTAAGTCGACGGCGGTGACGTTTGGTTCTCCAAGAGTAGGAAACAGAGCTTTTACGAAAAGAATAGAGGGTCTTGGTTCAAAAGTTATACGTGTCAGAAATGGAAGCGATATAGTGACCCGTATCCCGAAAGTGTTTTACTATCATCCCAAGGGAGATCTTCTCTACATCAGAAAAAATGATTTGATAAAGAATCCGAGAAAGACCAAAATGATGGTGTGGTGGTTTATAGATACACTTTCTGGTCTGTTCCTATCCTGCCCTCCGAGAATAGATGGTCTCTCAGATCACTCAATGAAGGCATACAACAGAACACTATGCTCCGAGAGAGGTGAGCCTTTTATCGATATCTTTGCAAACCTCGAACATTGACGCTATAAGTGATGAGTCGTTTTCTTTAGAAATAAAGCCACAATGCCTACTGTTACCTATATCCATGAAAACGCCCTGTGTATTACCTAGGATAGAATACGAATTCTCTATCGAAAGGTCGCTCGTGGAATTGTCGATGCGCTCGGCCCGCTCTAGCAGCGCGGTAGTTGTTGTTGTCTGAAGTGTTTTGTATAATATAATTTTTCCTAGGGTGTTTGTCCATTCTATGTCTATCTCTACCTGATCTCCAGAATATTGAGACACATCCACAGATAAGTAGTGGTCTGACACAACAACAGTATCGGTAACGACCCCATTGATCTTGATCATAACTTCAGATGCCAACTCGACTGGTTCAAATAGGATTCGAGACACATTTTCTGAAGAAACAAAAGTAAATATCCTGATTGGATAATCTGAAAGGTCGTATTCGGAGTCTAGGGTTTCTCCATAACCTTTTAGCACGATGTCATCTTTGATGAATACGTCCCTGAACCTTCTAGTTTCGTTTCCGAGATCGACTTCTGTATTGAGGTGTGCTTCTTTTTCAATAGAAACGGTCGATTTAGAATTGGATGAGGCTAGTATAGAGAAGTTCAAAATAGATGTTTCTGATGCGCAGATGTTCGATGTCTCAGAGGTCCACAAGCGGATTTCGTATACAAGGTTGTCTGAGATTGATAAGGGCAATAGGGTTGAATATCCAATAGGTATGTCTGACAAATCTCCAGATTGATCAGAGCATGTAGGAACTTCTAAGTATGTCGTCCATGTAGGGGACTCTATTCCAACCTTGGAAAAGGATACGTAGACTGTGGAGATATTTGAAGCTGAGTATCTTTGTCGGACCAATCCGTTCAGATGGATTGATGTATTGTTTCCAAGTTTTGTTATACCTTTTTCGTTCAATGGGAAGTTTATCAGGAAAGACGAAGGATACTCTAGTGGGGAATTGACACTCTCGTAAACAGTAAAAAGTTCACCTTTTCTTGAGACACCAATCATTCTGTCCTGGTAAGAGATGAGTTCTACTGTAGGAGAACTGGTGGCAGAGAACTCTGTTTTATCCCAAGTACTTGGGTCTCCATATATCCATACGGTCGAATCCCTCATCAGAACTGCTCCAAACGTGTTAGCCAGAGTAACTGAAACACAATTGGAAACTCCAGACAGTTGTCTTAACGCATTCCCTCTTCCCCATACAAATACGTTCCCACTCGAATCGACAGCTGCAGAGTGTCGGTCGCCAGCGGTAATATGGCGAATGTTCTCAAGGTATGGAATCTTTATAGCAGTAGTCGACGATGCAGGAGGGGAAGGGATTCCTAGTTGCAAATCAGAGTTATCACCATACGAATAAACGTGACCATTCGAAGTCAAGAACAGTGCATGATCTGTCCCAGCCACCACTGTCCTAGACAATGGTATTCCAGAGACAGGTGATTTTATGTTAACACCAAAAACATAATAGAACAGTTCTCCCGAAAGTTCAATAAAGAAACATGTGTTCCCGTACACGGCAAAGTCCATAACATGTCCTCCAGCAAAGGTTTCTTCTCCAAATGTATTAAGGGGATCGCTGGTATCCCAGCGGTAGAGACGATTTCCGGATGTAAGTGCCATTCCAAACGTTTGTCCAACGTCGACCCTGACAATGTCTTCCCCAGGCAAGACAGGGAACGTTGATACGGTTGGGTTTGGACCGCTCTCCCAAAAGGAAACGTTTCCTCTGTTTACAACATACGAGTCTGAGGACTTGTTGGTTGTTCGAGCTCTGAAGAAAGGTGCGCTCAGATACTCACCTATACTTTCTTTTCGGTCCCCAAACACGTATGGGCCCCAAAGAACATAAAATTCCTTATTATCTTCCACTGCAATCGCCAAGCTAGTGAGATTAGAAGAAGAAGAAGAGAAGCTAGAAATGTTTTCAGCTATGCTTTCTCCGCCCTCAACAAGTAATTTGCCTTTAACCGTCAAGGCCAATACTCTTGTCGGGTCTGACTCAACATATACTATTCCATGTTCATCTCCAAAGTCCAAAAACTCGTAACCTGAAACAGTAGATTTCGATACCTCGTCCGAGTCATACAAAGCAAGCACGGCGTCGCTCCCAACAGATACGCTTAATATTCTTTTACCCGGGATCAACAGATGAGATGCTATTCCAGGAGTCCGTGCATCTGCGTCTGTTATTGGAGATCTCCCCAATTTATGCGAACTGTTGATTCCCAGAGTCCACGGAATCCCTGTCTCGTCTAGAAGGATAGCAAACCCTGGACCCGCTCTTACATCAACGATACGTGGTCCTCCGGGAACTACAATTTCTTGAGGCGTGTCAATGGATGTAACCAATACGGGGTCCAGTCCTAGCTGACCATGCGTGTTGTTTCCCCAACCGAAGACCCTGCCATCGCTTCCCAACACATAGATTGTATTACCGTCGGATGACGACAGTACTGCTTCTGAGGGGAGAGGTATCTGGAACACCTTCTGTTCAGGATCGTAAGATGGACCAAACTGGCCGGTGTTCTGTAGTGAGAGGGTATCGTCGGCAAACACACTTACCGAGCCGTTCTCTTTTAAGACACAGTAATGTGATGTACCTCCAGAGATGTTGTTCACATCTTCCAACACAAAGGATTCGCCAGTGTTGCTGTTCTTCCTGATATGTAGAGTTCCGTCTAGACCAACGTAAGCGAACGACGAATCCGTCGCGGCCGTCCTTCTTCTCCTCCGTTTCGTATCTCCATGACTAGATTCCACCAACAAATGCCCCGCCTCCAGGGAAGTCCTAAACTCACCGTTGACGTCTACAGATCTGTTTAAAGGAACAAAGTCTGTCGAAGTATTCTTGGAATGTGTGAAAACTAGAGTTGCACTTTGACTATTTATATTAGGTCTTTCAAGAGTTCCTGGAAGCACAGTTTCGTCCTCAAACACCTTTACAACGATACCAGATGAGTTAGATTCTTTCTCTACGGTATCGAGAGATGTGTCTCCGAAAACCTCAAGAGACCCTGAGCAGGTTAGAACTGCAGTTGATCCGTCCAGTGTTTTTAAGAGACGAGTTGTTCTTCCCTCGTAAGAAAACATGGTGATGGGGTACTTGTTGAGAGGACCAACAGAACCATCCTTTGACATGACCACGATTCTTAGACTACCGTCGCTGTGGGACCCACATACTTGAATATCTTGAACACCCTCATATTGTATGGCGTTGTCGTATGTTACCACTGTTCCTACGTTTACCTCTCCGAATACTATTCCATTTCCATTTGAAAATAGAATACCAGAGCAGTTGTCCCCTGCGAAAACTCCTAACACCTTCTCCATTGGTTCAATGATGCCCGGAGCCTGACCAAACGTATTATCTCCCCATGCGTAAACCTGAGTCTCCGAAGCCACGATGGTATGTGATTTTCCGATGGCAAGAAACAGTGGGCTTTTCACAGGAATGTCGGTTTGGAGTTCCCATGTTGGTTCCAAAGTTGTCCAGATCCAGACGTTTCCTATAGTATCAAGAGTTGCAGCAGAGGCGTGGTCCGCAGAAATAGTTACGATGCGACCGCACGGATCGGGCGGAGTCCACGGGACAAGGTCGACATACAGAGTGTTTGAGGAAGTGAGGGTTACAGTAAAGCTAGATCCACACACTACTTTAGTAGAATATTCTGAAGTAGATGAAAGAGGGATTTCCATTCCTGCGGGGTATACAGATCTAGATAACGGAGAAATGTTTCTGCTTATTCTTTCACTGTCTCCCCAACTTAAGGGCACGCGATTACCACTCGATCTGAATTCAACTGCACATGCATGTGTTTTTCCTATAGACGCGTCAATCAGGTTTGTGGTTGGGGATATCAAAGGTGTTGATAATGTCTTCACGCTGGACTTTCCCGAGACGTATATTGTATCGCCGACAGAGGCTACAAGGTTATTTTTAGATGCAGACAAATCTGTGGAATTTTGGGCGTATGTCAGCTCGATTGTGTTGGAAGGGGAGATAGGAACGTGAGTAGATAGCTGTCCAAATATACCCTGTCCGCCGTAGCCCCAAGCAACAACCTTGGAATCGCTCGTGAGGACCGTTACATAGTCGTCTCCAGCCTCGATCTTTGTCGGAGTAGAACTTACCCCAGAGGGGAAGCCAACCGTAATGAGAGATGGGGGTGTCTGCGGAGAAATTTTGTATATTGTTCCGGAAGTGCCAATATAGTATATTTCATTCAGAGTATTGGGGAAGGATACGTATGTGGACGGTTCTGGAAGGGTTGGTGTTAAATCTACAGGAACAGTAGTCGACCAAGATGATCCCCAAACATAGACGGACCCGTCTACCAATCTGGCGACGGTAGATGTCTCGTCAGAGTTCACCTGCAGAACCTCGGAGGGGAACTGCAGTTGTTCGGTTGTGTTCCCGCTTCCGATAACGTATACGATCGTAGGGTCTGTGTCCAGAACGGCATGGAACGTTTCATGACTTGTTCTTCCCAGTCTTCTGAACGCAACATTTAATGTATATGTCATATTTTTTCCACTCCAAACTTGTATAAACCCGGAAGAATCAAGTATCGATGTTTTTCTTAAACCGCAAGAAAGATCAATACCTTCAAGGGTATCTATCCCCGGATAGAATTCTGGGTTTCCGAAGAATCGTATTTTTCCGCTGGAACTCAAGACCCCGACATGACTCAACGAATTTCCTGAAGAAATTTTTGTTATGGTTCCTATTGAAGATAATGTACGTTCGAAATCCGCAGGGTCTTGGGGGTTAAGGACAGTCTGAAGAGAGTCTTCTGCGCTAACTTTTAGCTTGTACATATTATACCTTCCGTTGACTTGTATTGCTCTCGAAAGATCCTGTGATGCATTTAAGTCAATGTACCCGTCTTGAACCCGACACGGAAAGTATTTGTGCAAAAGTACAGATTTTGTTGGGAAAGCCAAAAGCTGGACGATAATGTTCACAATATCTCCTTCGTTCTTAGTCGTAAGAAGTTTGAGAGATATTCTTGATGAAACATCTTGGCCGTTCGGCATGAATTCTTCTGTCTCAAACGATTTTCCAACTGGATTGAACTCAAGAAGTTTCCGAGTCTCAATAAAAGAAGACTCGAGAATATCTTGATGGAGGTATCCCTTTTCCAAGGAATATGGGTCTTTTGGAACAACGATAGAATCTTCTGCGAATACTTCTTTTCTTATAGTTATAGAAGTAGAGCTTATGAGGATGTCATCGAGCGAAGATGTATACGGAGAGGGTCCAAACCCGAGTCCGAGTCCATCGTCTCTAGCGACCGCGTATGCGTAAGTATCATTGGAGAGAGTCGACAGAGAAAAGAAGCTTGGGGTATCCACACGAATATCTTTTATTTCAATAGGGTACCCAACAATTGTTTTTTCCTCGAGAGGTATAACAAACTGATTTCCGTCGATGAGAAGGTTGTTTGCGGATACCCTACCCGACACGTTCACTCCGGTGTTTTCTGCGAGAACTAGAGAGTGTTTGGAGAAAGAGAGGTAGCTCAGGTTATCGTGAAGGAACGTGAAGCTCGTCTGATCTGATCTATATGACCAAGTATTGCTTGTGAAAAGTTCAATTTGAGAAGAACCTGGGGAGGAGAATAATGTAGTATCTGTTGAGAAATGGATGTTTCCTAATGTTTCATCATTATATTGTCCCTTCAGTTTGAAATGACCTCCTCTGGTATCTAAATGAACATTGTTCTCATACCGTATTGAATTTGAGAATATTTTCCAGCTGTCTAGGGAAAGAGAAGGAACAGTGTCTTTGGTTACACTTGACCTCGAAGTCTCTACCTCTCCAGGTAAGTAGAGGGCAGTCTCATTTGCGTTTTCTGTCATAGCACTTGTGGGCACACTGAAGCAGACATGGTTTGCACTATTGTTTGTTTTGATGAATATATTTTCATCTTTCTCGAAAGAAAGTTTGTCTTCTTTTAGACCAAACCTGAATTCGTCTGTCATACTCTTCAGGTTCAGGATAGCGCTGTCCTCAAAAACGGACCGAGTATTCACAAAAGCAAGTACCTTGCCGTTGTTGTTGTCTCTATGGGTAAAGTTGATATAATATGGGTCTTCCTCAAAGGATCTATGATATTCAGAGTCGTACCAGGAAGATACCAGAACTGACTTATCTGTCAGTACGTGTATGGAGTCTCCACTAACGTTGACGTCTCCGGAGGAAGGGATGCTTACAACATCGGAAGACTCAGCAACAGAAATATTTAGAGAATTGTAGAGTATGGAGTCTATCGTGTTTGTCACCAGTTCGTCTATCTCCAAAGAGTCGACCTTGTATTCTGGACTATTCTCTTGGAAAGTCTTGTCGAGCAGGGCATGATTCAAGACAGCGGTTCCTATGATGATTGAGCTCTCGCCTTCTCCTTTTTTCAAGTTCAATGTAGTTCCTCCTGGATCTATTCCGGCAGCGTTTTCCTCCACCTTTATGACATCCAATGTTGCCTCGTCCTCTGATATAAAAGTGTCTACGTAAGAACCTCCCAAGCGCACTGTTCCCGATAACGACAAAGTATTATCGTCCCCGCCCCACATGTATACAGCGTCTCTGTCAAGAGATATAAATGACCCGTTGTGAAACTTCAAAGAACCTCCGAAGCGTACCATTGTATCGCTTTCTGAAACATGTCCTAAAGAGACTCGGAGGTTTGGTTCCTGAGGGATAATGTACTCTTCAACAATCTGTGTTTCTTTTACAAACCCAGAGAAGTTTTGGAAATCCGTAGCAAATATACCTCCGTTCCTTACAACAAGATCGTGACTCCATGTGTCGTCGCATCTGTTGCTTGGGTCGTGCATATTAGTGGGGTCAGAGACGGTAAAGATAGGAGAATAGGGATTTGACGAAACCTGAACAATCATTGTCTTTGAAAGGTTTGGGGAGATGTATATGTTTTTACCATGGCTTTTTATATCGAATGTATTGGCATCCCTGTGTGAGAAAGAGGAGTGTCCAGAAGTTCCAGATCCATCAACGAAAATGCGTTCCCTCTCGTCGTAGAACATTCGGATCTCTGATCCTAAGATGGAGACGATTGCCTTTTTATCATCTCCCTCGCAGGGGTAAATAGGCCTTCTGATTCCAATATCAATAGAAGGAGACCCTGTAATGGTGTAGTTTCCATGATTTTTCCAGGTCTTTGAGATAGTGAATGAGAATAAAACGGACTCAAGGGCGCCTGGGTCAACAACCATATCGATAACTATAGGCAGAGCTACAACATTGTAGGCGAACACGCGGTCGGGGTTCGGAACAGACACGCCGTCTATAGTAATAGAGGAAAGCCCAGTGTAGTTTCCAGTGTTGGTCGACACGCTGACTAGGTAAAGAGTATTTTGTGCCAGTCCATCCGCAACTCCAACGACAACAGAGACGGCTGTATCGGAGGGTGTAAAGGTTGTTGTTATACGAGGGTTTGATGCGGAATAGACGTATTCAATACTTCTATTTGTGTCGAGGAAATACCTGTTAGAGGTGATGCTTTCAACGACGACGCCAGACAGAACTGTCGCATTTGTCACATTGAGGGTGTCCGCCGCAAAGTTTCCGGATACGGAGATGTTTCCGGAAAGTTGAAGATTCGTGCATGAAACTTCTCCGTAGATGGATATACCCGAGGCAAACGTCCATAATTTACTTTCTGGAAATCCGTCCCCGGGTTGGATAAGATTTGAATCGAAGAAGAGATTCTCATTTTTTTCTTTGAATCTATCGAAAATATTCTCACTTGCAGAGACAATCATTTTTTCCGCGAATGTTTCAGTGTATACTCTGAGATCGTACCCAACGTATTCAGGTCCCCCTTCTCCAGATATATCTACCCCAGTAGAATTAACTGAGAAGCCTTTTATAGTACCATCATTGTAAGTTCCGTAAACCGTTCCTTCCTCTACTGTTCCAGACACCACCGCATTTGCATATGCTCCATCTCCGAGAGTTCCTAAAAGGATCCCAGTGTTTTTCTGCGATTCGTTTACAAAAGAACCTTGCATGCACGATACATTTCCGGATGGGTTGTTGACAACTTTCAGGGTTTGCGTGTTTTCATAAGCATGTTCGAATGGGCCTATAATAACTGTGTTCTTCGTGTATATGGATGTGTTGCTCTCGAACCATATCTGCTTTGCCTCCTCTTGACCAGCCAGAACGATATCTCCGTCGATTTCGAGGTCTCCCGTGATGAGGGTATCTCCGCCTACACTGAATGTGGTTTCAGATGTGAGAAAATCTCTAAACACACTACTATATCCGATCGAGGTCTTATCCCTTCCTGAAACGAGCTGATACGATTTCAGGCTTGTGGTAGAACTCTGTCCTACAATTAGTTTTGAGCCAAACTCTGATAGAACAGTCGATACATCGGATCCCTGGACTATGGGAACAGTACTGTTTATCGTAATGTTATCTGGACTAAGGACACTAACGTTCCTTTCAGAATGACTGATTGCTTCTTGCAGAGGCCATAGCATTTTCCTCAAACATTTTTTGAACACTGTATGGAAGGCAATAATCCTTACAAAAGACAACTCAATCCAGGAAAAACACGTGCTAAATATTACGCTTTGTTGACACTTGTATTTATGACAGTGGCAATATATATCTCTCTAGAAATAAACCGAAGGATTATACCGACGAATTCTGTAGTCATACCCTACACAAAAAAGGGGGTTTCGACAAAGGTCCTTACCAGAGACTATATTCCAAGGATCAAAACAACTAACGGTCAAGACAACTTTACGATTAGCACCTGGATATACGTTGAGGATTTAATGTACAACGGCTCCAACGATAGAAGTTTCTTTAGCTTTGGAGAAGACGACCGTGAATTTAATCTATCTTTAAACTCTGATGGCATGGTTGTAATAAAGTCTCCCAACACAGGTGACACTCTCCTAACATTTAGAGCTCCACTTCAGAGATGGGTTCACCTTGTCATCGTATCTTCGGACTCAAAGGTCGATGGAGGACTGACGGTGTTCATAGATGGAAATTTTGGAGGGAATGTTCCCTTAAGTACTACCCCATCTAGAGTAGACTTTATATCCGAATTCAAGGCAGGCGAAGAGCCAAACACTTTAAAGGGGATATCTGGCTATTTGGGCACTACAAAGATATTCAACTATTCTGTCAATATCTCCGATATTCGTAAAGAGTACATGAAGGGTCCTGTGACCGGAGTGTGGAAATTCTTTGGGACTGACGGATGGGGTCTTAGGACGCCTATATATCGCATAGACACTAGGAGAATAGAGGCAGAGCAGGGTATCTGAACTAAGGATTGCTGAACAACTTTTCTATTCTTTTTCCGATTTTGTATATATAATCTATCATTTCTTCAGTAGTGTTACCAAACCCTTTCGTCTTATGTTTGGTGCAGTCTAATTGTAGGTCTTGGGGACCCCCAATATCTGTATCTACTCCGCTCTCAATGTCGTTGTCGTAATCAGTTTCGTTCACCGTGTTATCAACAATGGCTGTCCTCCTGTCGAGTTCGGCAAGGTGAGTTTCCTCAACCTTCTTACAGAAAATTATGTATTGTCTCACCTTTTGAATGTTTTCTTCCGATAACCAATTAAGATTTACTATATACTCAGAAGCTCTTTCTGCCATCTTGAAGAAGTTTTTGTCTGTTTTTATGATCTTCAGGATATGATCATGTTCAGATTGTCCTAACTTCTCAATAGTATCTTGTATGAAGCATATCCATTCTTTTTTACGGTTGGGTTGCGACCTGTCCATATTACTACGAATATATTACTACGAATTTTTATACTATATTACCGATTTTTTTTGGTTGATAATATATTGTATCTTGTTAAGGATGTAATCAATTCTAGAAGAGATAGATGCACTGTCCAGGGTGTTGATGTCCACGATAGCTTTTCTTTTCTGACCAGTGTTCTCCTGATCTGCCTTTTTTCCGTCCCCTCCTTTTTTGTCTTTAATCTTTTTAAACAATTTATCCCTCTGTTCATTCAGGTCGTTTCTAGTAGTCTTTATATATTCTTTTTCTTTTTCATTCTCGGTTACTAATCCGTCCAAAAGGCTCTTCTCTTTTTCGATCTCTTCCGACAGTCTCAGTATGAGATCATCCCGTTTTATTCCCCTAAGAACATCTTCAGAGAAAGATGTATGGAAATTGTCCATCATTTTATAGGTGTCGGTTAAGGGCAAAAATGAGAAAAGTGGTTGAGCAGGGTTTGCGGCCTCCAGAATAGGTCTTCTATACATGTCGATGAACTCGGAATCTCCGTATTTATTGAAATAATGAGGAGGTATAAATATCCGTTTACCACTGTCAGAATTCGATAAATCTGTCTTTATCCTCAAAGAATGAATGATGTTTTGAACGTTTTCAAAGATGCGGGCTTTACTCGTATCGTCCTCATCTGTTTTGCTACTCTTTATATTCAGTTTTTTCAGCTTCTTCTCTAAATATGGAAATGTCAATTTCGCAGCCTCATCCCTGTTTCCCGAAGCCGAGACGTTTATCAGATAAGTTACAACTTGTTTCCTAAAGTCTATTTTGTCGTTTAGACTGGAAGACTCTGGAACTAACAAGTAGTATACCTCCTCAAATATGTCATTTATTTCTAATACAGTTTTGTGAATTTCATCTATAATGTTCTTAAGTCTATCTCCGTCATCTCTTTGTCCATCTTTTGGCTCTATTTCTGTCTTTATCTTTTTCAAAATGTTTTGAACGCTCGGTTCAGGGAAACTGTATGTTGCGTAGTTTGACCCAATTCTCTTCAAGTGAAGATCGTGAAATATACGCGTTATTTTAAATCCATCTAACGACCTCAGTATATCTTCTATGGTTAAAATTTGCAGTATATCTTCTATGGCTTCCCCTTTATCATCTTCTTGTCGTTTTATATGATAGTATATTTCCTTTAAACTATCATATACAGGAATCACCGCTTTGTAGTTGGCGAACTCGGGCAACATGTCAAGAAGGTGTTTGTATTTCTCAAGGCCTTCCTTATAAAGAATTATCTGATAAAAATCCGATTGTGGGGGGAACTCTGGTGGGTCATCACTGTTTGCATTAGAGTCATCCGCCATTCCCGCACTACAATTTTTTGTTAGATATTTATTCTTGGGAGGAATGGCGAGTTACCAGAGTTTAGAGGACGAAACAAGATGTCAGGTGAAGAGGACAAAGAGGTTCAATGGAGCTGTAATAGCTGCCAGGAATGAGAACCTGATTTTGTAGAATACTTTAGAGATGAAAACTAGAAGGGAAGTTCATTTTTTCCCTGTTTTCAGCAAATGTATAGTTCAAGTCAAAATAATAAAATAATTTGTGGTATCTTGGGCAAAAATATATAGAGGTCTATAATGAGCTTGGGGCCAGAAGGTAAGTTCAGAAGGTGGGTGAGGAAACAAGGTGAACCTGTGACTCATACATCAATTCAGTCTCCTTCTGCTTGTTATTCTGTTCCTGATAAAGAATATCAAAAGTTTCTTTCTGTGTATCGTGCGGTACTTCAAACCTATAGAGGGGTATTGCATTTCACAGAAAGACCAAAGGATGTGTCTTTTGTGAGGATTGATTTTGATTTTAAGTACCCTGTTGTCACTGGGGATGCAGACGGAAAATATCTCAGAGGTTATACTCAAACTACAATTGAGAATTCTCTGAAGGTATACTTCGAAGAGATTTCAAAAGTGTTCGAGGTACCTGAGATCCAGGCATATGTCCTCGAAAAGGAATCTCCAACATTGAAACAGGAAACAGGTATGTTGAAGGATGGGATACACATGGTTATCACAGTTCCAATGAGGGCTGATCTCCAAATGATGATAAGGGAGAATGTGATAGAAAGGTCAGCAGATTTATTCTTGGATAATGAAATTCTTCGTCACAATACGGTTGAAGATATCATAGACAAGAATGTCATCAAAAACTCGAATTGGCAGCTGTATGGTTCATCAAAACCTGGTTCGTGCGCGTATTTGAATACTCAAGTCGTTGTCTACAAGGACAATAAAATCAGAGTGTACACAGAAGAAGATGATGACGAAGATGGAGGTTTCAAACTTGGAGAAAACATGGTAAACATACTGTGTATGCGAAGACCTAATATGCAGGAACCGCCTCTGAAAGAGAACATCGATGTTAAGATAGAGCAGTTTCTTTGTAGTCTTCGCGAGAGGGATATCAAAAGTAAGATTCATACGGACAACAGGTACATGAGGGAGAACACCAATGGGCAGAATCTCAGAAGAAAAGCTTCTCCGGAAGAGAAGGAGCTTGCAGAGAAACTTGTTAATTGTCTGAAGCCCTCCAGAGCAGACGACCGGGATTCTTGGATTAAAGCAGGGTGGGCTTTGTACAATATTGACTACGAATTGTTACCTGTTTGGAAGACATTCTCTTCCATTTCCGACAAGTACAATGAGGATATATGCGAAAATTACTGGTCTAAATTTAAAAATGGTACTCTTGGAATAAGGTCTCTCAGATGGTGGGCTTATCAGGACAATCCACAACGGTGTACTGATATAACAGATGAGGGAATCCTTTCAAAGATTGATGCCGCTGGAAAGAACCACACTCATTTCACAGTAGCTCAAATTATCAAGGCTGCTTATCCGCATGATTACGTTTTTAACGGGTCTTCGAGAGGGCCTATGTGGTACAGGTATATGAATTCTTCTTGGAGGGTGATGCATGACGCGTGTGATCTGAAAATTAAGATGTCAACAGATATTTCTAAACGGGTAAAAGAACGAGGTGCATATTACAAGATACTCTCTTCAGAAAATCAAGTGGACGCGTCGGAATTGAACAGTCTTCTCAATGACGCATCGTCCTCTCAAAAGCTGGAGTCTACAATATATAACAAAATAGGAGATACACTCGATGAAATCTCAAAGAAGCTGGGGGACACAACATATAAAAATAAGGTTCTGGAACAAGCCCGACTTCTCTTTGCAGATGCAGAATTCGAGGGGAATCTTAATTCGAAAGAACACTTGCTGGGGTTTCCGAACGGGGTGTATGATTTCTCGAACAAGGAGTTCAGGGAAGGTTGTCACGATGACATGATATCTTTCCAGACAGCCTTCCCATACCAGAAACCAGACTACAACTCAGAAGAGTTTAAAATATTGAAGGGGTTCATCTATTCTCTGTTCATTATTCCTGAAGAGAGAGAGGATCTCGCAAGGTATGCTCTAAACTTTATGGCATCTGCATTGGATGGAAAATTTAACAGAAGCAGGGAGCAAATGACCTTCTTCACAGGAAGGGGATCAAACGGAAAGTCTGAACTGACTCGTTTACTAAATATGACCCTCAAAGACTATTACCTTACGATGGATGTGACCCTATTGACAGCCGGTAGGGGGAACAACCCCGGAGCGGCAACTCCACACAAGGAGCTTCTAAGAGGAAAGCGTCTTGTAGTACTTCAGGAACCAGGAACGGGAGAGAAGTCAATATCCACAGGTCAGATGAAAGAGTTGACAGGTAATGACGAGATATACAGTAGAGGTCTTTTCAAGGAGGGAGGAACGTTCATGCCGCAGTACAGCATGATAATGACGGCGAACAATCTTCCTCACATCGGCTCACAAGATGATGGGACGTGGAGGAGGATGACAGTCATCCCATTCCGGATGAAATTTTGCGAAAGCCCAGACGAAAATATCAAGACAGAGAAGAAGATTGACGTATCGATGAAGGACAGGCTCAACGCTTCTGCACATATGTTTCTACCATGGTTAATCGATATTCACAACAGTCTTACTCACGATGATTTGAGCAAGAAGAATATGCCGAAAGAGGTTCGTGATGCAACAAGTAGCTACAAATCAGAAACTGACATTGTTACAAAGTTTGCGATGGACCAGATTGAAGCAGCAGATCAAGAGTACTTGGACGGGTTGGGCGAGGACGTAGTATGGCTTACAGAAAACAGTGCGTGGACGAGTTTCTGCAAAGCCTTCCCCTCTCAAGCAAAGAGCTTTGGAAGAGCGGATTTCTGCAAGAAGCTTGATGAAGATCTTGGAGACAGAGTTCGTGGAAAGTGGAAAAACAAGGTGCTGATTGACGGGTGAACCCTTACTAGACCGGAACAGTGTAGCCCTGAATTCCCCAAATGATTAGAAGGGAAAAGAACCCTAAGTAAGAGGAGGTCAGCTTTGATACATTAAGATAGGTGTTATACTTCTCGGTAAGAGTAGTGGACTCAATGCTGTAACCCTTTCTTACAATATAGTTTTTTATGATACTTGTAACCAAATAAAGTGAAAATATGTAAATCAGATAAATTGGGATTATAACAGAGAACACACTCTTCCACTCGAGCGTTGAAAGAATGATGACGTATTGTCCGAGGATGGGAATATACCTTAAGAAGATAGTTGCGACGAACAGATCGAATGTGAATATCTTGATATATTGGGCCGTAGCTTTGAGAAGATCGTGTCCATTTTTGTAGATATTAATTCTACAAATATGTAGAGCGTGCAAGTGGATGACAGAGAGAAGAGCGATGAAAATAAATATGTCGATTGACGTGAATCTTAGTGCGTTCTTAACGTCGTCTATGGATAGATATTCTCCGCCTATAAGTTCGTTTCTTCTTTCAATGTTATTTTCTACCATCTTCTGAACTTTAAAAATGTTTCGATCCGTCTTTCTCAAGCCTTCTGATTTCAAGATAAATTTGGCGAACCTTCTTACTTGTTCGGGGGTGAATTCATTGATTTGGTTGTAGAAGTTGTATAATTCTGGGTTGATCTTTTTAGCCAATTCGGGGTTCTCCCCAAATATAATGTTCAGAAAGTTTGTAATACTGGAGGTACTGTCTGACCCAAACCGTCCCATGTCTGGTCCCCCTAGAGGACCAGAACGCCCCCAAACTTTCGGATCCCTACCTGTTATTCTTCCCCAAAAAGAAGTAGATTTAGAGGTTGACTCGGCGTCTTTATATTGTGGGAGCCTTTCAATTATAGGCTCTCTTTTGTCCTTCTCCAGAACTTCATTCATTGTCATCCTGTCTGAGTCTTGTTTATTAGATGCTTTATCCTTCTTTTCCATAATTCTCATCATTTTTTTCATTTCCCTGTAATAAGGAGGGGTCATACATCCTCAATGCCCATGCGAAAAATCGTATTTCTTCAGTCACTAGTTCTTTGTCTTTATGGATTTATCGAATAGTCTAGTGGCAATGGCATGTGTTACTTTAGACTGGACTTCGAGGTCTTCGATACGTCTCTTTATGGACGTGTCTGTCTTGAGAGCGTTCGGCAGTGAAGAGTCTTCCTTGGACTTTCCGTCCGTTAGGTCGGATACCTTCTTCTCTAGAGCCTGTAAACGGGATACTATTTCGTTCAGAGATTTTTGGAGTGTCATATCTTTACACATTTTTTTCTATAGAGTTGACGAGAACCCTCTTTGAAAGTCCCATAACGATTCCAAGAATTGTGTCCATCAAGATAGGAATGTACGCATGTTCATAGTTCCCTGAAAACACAAGTATCGCGCTTGCCCCCCACAATATTCCGTGTATCGGGCGAGCAAAATTCCACCAGTTAATCCCGTTAGACTCCATGGGAGCTTTTCTGAGACCAAACATCCATATGCTCAAAAATCCAAGAGATATAACGGATGCAAATACAGCGAACACTCTGTAATCTACAAGCTTTTTATATACAGAAAGGGTTATGATAATTCTTGTTGGGATGCACCCGAGCCAGTAGACAAGTTCTGGTCTCATCAAACTTCAAAAAAAAAATCTGTGGAGAAAGGTTATATAGACGTGGGGTGGATTGAATGTATATTCCTCCTTAGGACGTATAGCTCAGTTGGTTAGAGCAGTGCTCTTATAAGGCAAAGGTCCCGGGTTCAAGCCCCGGTGCGTCCATTTTTTTCCGAACGGAATACAACCTTTCTAACGGATTCTCTCCCAGACTTTTTTTCAGTTGATGTTATTGTAATGTTACAGTAAACATCTACCTCCACTCTAATGTTGAGTATACCGTCGAGTAAAAACGTGCTTTTATCTAGGACTTCGCACAATCTCATATCGGGGTGGTCTCCCTCAACTACAGTGACATCGACTTCGGCCGGACCTTCGACGTCGTCTACCGCCCGTTTGAAGTTCTCCTCCGCTGTAGCTGGCAATTTTGTTCCTTTGGGTATGATAATATGCTGACCCGAGAATGTTCTTATTCCAATTGAATTGTGTATACAATCTAAGACAAGAATGTTTCCCTTCTCAGAGCTCTTTTCACATATAGAACGACATATTTTCAGAGCTCCCTTTGCTATAATGTGCAAAGGGTCGCACGCCATCTTTACAATATGCTCATCTACATTAAGTCCAGAAATAACAGTCTTGCGAATACACTCTCCAATGAAGCCCTGGCACGTCCCTCCGCAAAGAAGAATCCACTCCACGTCCGAGTACGACATTTTTGCAGATATGAATGTTTTCTTTATGCATCTTAGTACTTTGCATGAGAATTCATCTATTTCAGAATTGGGCGTTCGAATCGCAAGCTTCTCTTCCTCGGACCCAAGCTTGTTATCAAGATCGAGGCCACCGAGGAACATGTCCCCTGAGCTGTGGAGCACTTCGAACACGATATCATCTATTTCTACTATAGAACAATCTGTCGTTCCAGATCCTACATCCACAACAACCCCGACACCTTTCATGTCCGATCCGACTGCGGCCGCAGTAGGCTCCGACACAACTCTCACGACATCTAGGTGACTTAGTTTTCCAACTGATTTTAGAAGCCGTCTCTGTGTTTCCGTGAAGTGTGACGGACAAGTTAACACAGTTCTCGTATCTTTCGGAATATCTATTCGGTTCAACATCTGTATCATCAAGTCTTCCGGAGACACAGAAACTTTATCAGGAGATACAGTTTTCGTAATCAAACAGTACCCGTCTTTGTCCTCCACAGTGTCATATGGCGTGTAAGCATCTTGTAGATTACTCTTTTTCATTCCGAAGACACGCTTAAACTCCCGGATCCCCAATACCTCTGATCTCATTCGAGATATGTATTCTCCTTCCTCGTCCGCAACGGCAGAAACGGAGTACCCTGTGCCCAAATCAACTCCCGCATACAGTATCATAAACAAGAAAAAAAAACTGTAAAGGTGAAAAACACATGAATGACCCAAACTAAGAAAAAGCCTGAAAATTCGGCTCCTGCTTCAGAGAAGTCTGAAGGATCCATTTCAGATGTTGAGTCCAACGCGTCTAGCTATGTAGATCTCAATGCGGCTGACATATCCCAGAACATTAGAGAAATCTCTTCCAAGGTCCAAGAAAATGGGGACAAAATATCAGAATCTCTAGATAAGCTCACAGAAGAACTCGAGAGAGTCCGTAAGCTCCTAACAAAGGCGTTCAAAAGCAAAGGTGTGTAAAAGAGTAGCCATCTGGTTTTCCGTTTTTTCTTTTCAGAGAAGTCTTAAGGATCCATCTCAGATGTTGAGTCTTCCAACGCGTCGTTTTGGTATTTTTTTGTTTGAATCTATTTCATGGACAACCATCCCCCCTTCCTTCATAGAACCTTCAACGAGCACTACAAGCAGTTGGTTCGTATATGCATGGCTTATAGAAAATCTAAGAAGGATACAGATGAATACCAAAGACTACGTGACATCGCTACTAAAATGGACATAGGTACACCTGAACACATTTCACTATTTCGAGACCTGTGTCTCAATTGCGAAGACATCGACAACGATCCCGATTATGTTCCTAAATTCATCCCCGACGGACTCGTTCCTGGAATTACCGGAATGGAAATAATGGATATAGTTACTGCTAAATCAACCTTTGTTCTTCTGGATAAACTTCAACGACTCGAAGATACAGCCGAAGAATCCGCCATCAAGGCTATTGTTAATCGTAATAGATATGATACGAAGTCACAGAAACCATCTTCAGACCCTCTCATGGATATGATGAATTCTCCTATAGGAAAAATGGCTAAATCTGTTGCAGAGGACATCGCGAAGTCTGGGTTGTCGGGTAAGAATGCAGACTTTGGAACAATCATGAAAAAGGTATCAGAGAAAGTAGGCTCGATGGGAGGAGGAGGAGGAGATGGAGTTCCGGACATATCAAGTCTTTTGGGAAATATTGACATAGAGAAGACCCTTTCTGGGCTTATGGGCGATAATAGTCCTCTCTCATCCATCGTGGGCATGATGGGAGCCATGTCCGAACCTCCTACAAAACCCAAGCGACACAGCTATCGAAGGAAGACCAAGGTTCCTCCACAAGGTCTTATAGATGGAGGCGAAAATAAATAATACAGCTGGCTCCAAAATAAAGCACAGCGCGGCATTATGATCCCGGTCCTTGAACTGCATCATACCGTTTTTCGACAGCATGCAACTGGCAAGGCAATGACATTCATGACACGCTCTAACCCCCTAGTTTTTTCTTGATGACACGTTCAATGTTATCGACTCCAATCGCATCTCTATTTTCCAACGCGAACCTTCTCGATAGGTCTATTGCCTCCTCCATAGAGATACCCATAGCTTTTCTACGACTTACCAAGGCCCCCACCCATCCTTTGAAAGAAGCAAAGGCATGCTTTCGGTCGCTTAAAAGAGAATAAGGCTCTGTTGACTTGAAATCATCTATGTATGTAATATCTCCAAAATCCTTAAGCTCCCTTTTCACCTTCTCGGCTTCCAATCCGTCAATCAAAAGATGATTTGAACCTGTCTTTCCTGCACGTCCCGTGCGTCCGCGTCTTTGGACAAACTCACTTTTTGTCGTAAACCCAAGCTGTATAACAGATGTAACTCCGGGGTAGTCCACTCCCCGAGAAGATGCGTCGGAAGTAAACATGATCTGGTCTTTTTTGGTTCGGAAATTCTCAAAAACGACATTTCTCTTTTTTGAGTCCATATTCCCATGCATGGATAGAATATCAAGGCTTGTGCTAGATCTTGCTGACTTTGTCCAATGATCAACCATTGCGTTTGAAGGCATAAACACCATGATCCTGTAACCACTATCGGGTCTCTTAGGCCATTCCTTGAGAGCGAGCTTAGTTTGCTCGCTAAACATATCAAAGAGAGCAGCATCATCAATAAGATCGGTGTCCCCGCCTCCCTTCAACTCTACCTTAATTTCTTTGTTGATGATGTTCAGAAGAACTTCGAAATGCTTTTCGATGGGAGTCGTGTAAACAGTGTCTAGTATTTTCAGGCTTTGCCCTACCACTCCGCTATCGAACTCCTTTACACGATCCGAAGAAAAGTCCATAAGAGTCTTGCGTATCGTTTCGGGAATTGTTGCGGAGAAAAGGTATGTCTGCAGGGTGGGGGTTTTAATATAGTTTCTTATTTTGTTGATGGTTGTTTTGAAACCCGGGTCTAGCATACGATCTGCTTCGTCCAACACCAAACTGGAAACTCCAGAAAATCTTGTTCTAAGAGGTCCACTGCTCTTTAAAAGGGATTCAAGTCTTCCTGGTGTTGCAACCAAAATATGAATTTTCTGAGAACCTGTAAGAGATGCAATGTCTTGTCTTTCGGAGGTTATGCCGTTAACGATTTTAACGTTCATGTCGTGGTGTCTTGCGACTTTAATGGCTTCCTCGGCGATTTGGGACGCCAATTCTTTAGTGGGACACAGGATAACTGCACCTATCATTTCCCCGATATTCTTCTTCGTGAGTTTTTCTATGATGGGAATGATAAAACTAAGTGTTTTTCCGGAACCTGTGCTACTCTTCCCGATAATATCGTATCCTTCCAGAGCTGCAGGGATAACCATTTTCTGAATTTTTGTGAATGTAGTTATTCCAGTAGATTCTCCCCCTCTCATCAGGTTCAGGGTCTTTTTCTTAATTTTTTGTATATTCTCTGGGGTAGCATTCTTAGGATGAATATCAAATTCTGATATGGGATCTTTGGTCAAATACCCGGCTGGGGATTTCCGTCCTCTTACACGGATTGGGATTCTTTCCCCTCTTAGAATATTGGAATGGCTGCTCTTCATCATGCCGTCAAAAAAAAAACATCTAAGCTAGTCTAAAATCACGAGGCGAATCGCCTCAATGCGTTTATTTCTTTGTAATTTTCCAACATATACTGATAAAGTCCATCCGAATGAAACCATCTTACAAAGCACATCTGCGCAAGGGTAGTATCAATCTTCAACCCATCCTTCGTCAAAAATGTCAGTCTGTCGTTTCTCCTGAATGGATCAAAATACCTTTTCGTTAAATTTTTGACCCTAGAACGAAACTCCAAATGAACGTTAACTCTCCGATTGTACTCATCCGTTCTACATACCTTGTAACCTCCTACTTTGTTTACGTAATATATAAGAGGATAGTTTTTTAAATATTTTGTTATGAACCATTCGACAAAACGGATACTCAGAGGGAACTCTTGCTTTGAATCTTTTGAGAAACTGTTCAGAGCTTCTACACATCTCTGGTTATTGTTGTAAAATCTAACAGTATCATTTAATATAAGCCCGTACCTTGTAATATCATCTTCCATATATTACCCGTTCTCTCTACGAATTTTTCTTCACGCTGGCAAAATGTGGGGGCCTCCAGGTCGTGTTATCGAAATGTAGTTCAAAGAATCTCTTTCCCCGAATCTTACCATTTTATCTGCCGAGGTTAGAAGCTGGTTTATAGCTGTAGCGTACCTAGTTAACTCCCTGATTCCAGATGGGTTCGTAACTTCAGAAGTACCAATATGGCGGTTGTCTATAAGTATGTTTTTAATTCCTTCTAAATCCATATCAGATGGTAATGTTTCTGGAGTTACAACCAGAACCATTTTAGACTTTTTCGCGATTACTTTCTGAATGAGTGATTTAACCTGTGTTCTACAGGACGAACTTACCATCTTATGACTTAGTCCCGCGAAAGTATCGAAATAATCGTGTTCAAATGACCTGGCGTAAAACCGTGAAGACGTCAACATAATCGTAGGTTCGTATACTTCCAGATAACCTCTCAAGATATCGTTAAGTGACGGATATTTTTCATGGTTTGTATACTTTTCACGAATTTCTTCTCGTATATTATCTCTGTCTATTGTCGTATTGCACTCCTTTCTCATCTCAGGTGTAGCAATCCTCCTCTGACAAAGATGGCATGTAAAGTGTTTTATAATCTCGTTCTCCCGTGTCGACCTGCCGAGCTCAGTCATAAAACAATTTGAACATATGTAGTGACAACAGGCCACATACACAAATGTATTATCTAGATCTTCATACTCTTCCAGACATACACAACATGATTTTTCTTGCCCTCGCGCCTTCTCCAATACCTCATCTTCAACCTTCCCTAATTCCAGAATGTTGCAAACAATAGTCTGGCGTTCAACGTTCGATAGAGTCTCTTCCGAGATTACAGATCTCAGTATTGTGTCTATAGTAGAGTATCCCCCAGTTGAAACTGGAATAACCAATGAATTGAGAGGCATATAACTCTTTGATGTTTCGAGTTCTATTGTATTCTCTGATACAACAGAATAGCAAACCTTTGATACACCACAACTGAAATACTCCATTCCAAATGATCTTGTTGACAGAGTAATTACTCTGTTGAATCTTGAAGCCTCAAAAGAATTATCGAAATTGATGTTGAACGTGTCCCCGTATCGGTAAAGAAGTACATTCACCTTAAGAAATTTTGGAGATTTTAGAATCTTTTTGAGATCTCTCTCTGGTCTACATATGAGGATTGTCCTGTGTTTTTCGTAATCTTTTACTTTGGAAGCCATGAATTTACGTTGATTTTCCAGTGTTTTTATCGTATATACGCTATCTTCTAACCCAAACTTAGAAATGGCCGATGTCCACTTTGAGAGGTTGTCTTTCGTTGTCAGTATAAGATTAAACACCTTTTTAGAACAAAACTCGCCATTCATCTCGGCCCTCCTCTGCATTTCCCTTCTGCGAATTGTCTCAAAGTTATACTCAGATCTATCTGTTGTTATATGACAGTACGTTTGGTTATTGTTTACATTTATTTGAACCCTTGACGTGGATGAACTGACATTATTGTCAACGTCAAGGTTTTCAAAGTCAACACCATCCATATCCTTCATAAACTTACAGGCTATCTCGTACTTTCCAGTATCTCTAGGAGAGATGATGTAGAACCTTTTTCTATAGATTGGAAACATATCAACAATAGTCCTCGACTCCTCCAAACTCAACTCCGAGCCCATATGCAATGCCATGGCCGTTTCTTCATAGACCCCTTTCGTTCTTCTTGTCACAGACCATTCTTTCAATTCCCCCAGAACCTTTTTTTGGTAATTGTAGTCTAGTTCCATTCCATTTTTTTATATACCTACAGAAAAAAACAACTGGGTTCACTTCGTCATCACAAACGTGCTATATAGGCCGCTCATAGAAGACAATGCATCCGAAAGAGAAGGGGAGGTTGGTTCAATAAGCCCTTTCCCTGCTCCTTCTTTATCTTTACTTCTGAGATCCTTCTTTGGAGGCATCAACTGTGAGTATGTTAGATCTATATCAGTCGATTGATACTCCTTGAACCTCCTAATCTCGCATCTTTTAAACCCTACTTCCAGAGACAAAGCCCTCAACTCTGATCCACGGAGTCTCTTCTCTTTCAAATACTGATCGGTGATACCTCCAAGAAGAACGTCTATTTCTTCTTCCCCTTCAATCTTGACGTCCATAAGAGTGTTCCCATCGTAATGGGAGCTAAACCCCCCACGATCAATCCTATCGCTATCAAGGAATGTCCCAATAAAAGACCCTTTAGGTTTCATATGTTCCAATACCATCTTCAGGAAGTTCCTTGTATTGTTAGCATAATGTAGAGAGAACAGAGCCATTGTCAAATCAAACCTCTTTCCAGCTACAGTTTTTCCTCCAAACGTATCTTGTGTGTTGTTGAAGTCATACACATCAAAGTGGAAGTTTCTGATACTCCTGTATTTTTTGGCTTTTTCTAAGTTCGTCTTCCACGCTCCTTCTGACCCCAGAATGTTCTCTTTATCCGCATCAACGCCAGTGTAATTTACAGAGATATAGTTCCTAAATTTCTCATAAACAAACGTTCTCAAATCCTTTCCAGTCCCACACCCAAGATCAAGCACACTCAAGTTGACCACGTGCCTCCCCCCTGAGGGATCTCTTGGTTTACAACGACCAATCACCTGATTTGTCTGCTCCACAATGAATTTCTTTGTCAGCCCAGAGTGCATTCTCTTCAGAGGGTAAAGCATATTGCTCAAGCTTTTTGATTTTGAATAGTACTCTGTTCCAATATTTCCAATAGAAGAAGGTTCGTAAAGGGGGCTCAGCGTATTTTCTACCGTCTTGATGTCGTTCGCTGAAGTCTTGTCGTCTCTTGCCCTAATCACCACCAACTCCTGATCTGGACTCTTGTATTGAAGGTAAGGTTCTTTTAAGACGACCTCATACACCGTACCTTCCTTATATTCCTCTTCAGATGAAACAAAACCAGGGAAAGATATTCTACCATACAATTCCCCAGTGTAATTTGAAGCTTCTTCTACGCTTTTGAAGCCGGAAAAGCCACATACTTCAATTCTGTATTTTCCATCTCCTTCTCCATTAGAGGTAAGGAATACATCTACGGATGCTTTCTCGCTTGGCTTCAGTTTTACCTGAGAATCCCATCGTCCACTTTTTGTGATAGTTGGATGAATAGTCGAGTCCAACCTCAGAAACGGGTTTCCTCCCACCCGCGTATTCGAAGGATAGAGTATGAACCCGTCTGTCTCAACAGGAGCACCTGTTCTCCACTTATGATTCTTTGCCTTCTCAATAGCCCTTTTCACAGATGTTTCAGTAATGGTTTCCTTCATCTTTACAATGTGTCCCATAGATGATTCATTGTTTACTATGAATTTATCAATATAAGATTTCCTACCGCCCCAGTCCATCTGTGTTACATTGCGAGGGTAAACAACGTCGAAGATGTAGAACATTAACTTGTCCTGTGTTATCATAACCTCGCCATCGTAGACGTCCTTATTATTGTCTGGTGAGGATTCAATCGCCAAAACAATGGGAGAAGGGCCATTGTCAATAACAAGATAACAACAGGTTTTACAACACACTAAATTTGCTCTCACCCCATCTGCTTTTGGGGTGATAACAGTGTCGCTTACGGTGTCCCAGTCAAGACGTTCCATAGACGAGACCGGTTTAGTTCCAAATACGAGTGATCTCGAACCTTTTACACCATTGCCAAATGAAATTTCTATCCTACTCTTTTGCTGAGATATTATTTCTCTATAAGTTCCAGAGGTCGGAAGCTTGAAATTCGCTTTAAACATGAACTCCTCTATAAAGGTCTTTAGATCATTGTATTCAGAGGCATAAATCATATCCTTGAAGATGATGAATACATCGTTTCTTTGATTTGAGAGGAGAATTTTGTTTTCTGACTCCTCCTCATCTAGAGGATACTCAATAACCTCTATATCTCCAGGCCAAATATCTCTTACTATAAAATTCTTCGAGTTAGAATCGATTGTTCCGCTAACTACGTCAGATAGATTGTACCCACGTGGGTAGTATGTACTCCCGTTTCTTTGATTCTTGTCGTACAGGACACTCAATATACCTCTAAAGAGAGCCGACGGCTTGAATCTGAACATTCGCATGTTCTCCATAAGTTTTTTTGTTGCCATCACACAATTTATTTTTCCTTAGAAAAACAGGCGTATTTTTTTTAGGATGTTTTATGATTTCGCAGATGTTAATTTTGACACTTATGCTGTTTATTGTTGTAGGTGTCCCAATCTATAGATACTTCTTGTACGATGATGACCCCACCTTAGAAAGATTCAAATCTCTCGAAAGCAAACGTAGGAAAGATACGTTCATTGAAGCTGTTGACAAGGAATTGGAAAAAGACATACTGATGAAGACATTCGAAAAACACGAGGTCTTTCCCAAATCCAGGAAAAAAGAAATATTTGATAAGGCAATCCGAAAAACAGTCCTGTAATTCAGGGGGATCGAGTTCGCGGACTGCATGTGCGTCAAGATGGTGTTGCGCGCACGCCGGCAGAACTCTGACCTAGCTCGGACTCATTCGAGAAAATCATCTAAAGTTTTAATCACTCTAAGACGAGGGGAGACGGTGCTAATATTGTATTCTATTTTGTTGGAAACAAGAATGCACTTCCATGAAGAGTTATTCATGGCCGACTTAATGTTGACAGGACTGTCGTCATAGAATCTTACGAGTGAGTCAGATATCACGTCTTTTTCGATCACCTTACAAACCCGTTTTATCTCAACGGACTCTGCCTTTACTCCAACTCCGGCGTCAGAAGAAGACAGAACAACAATGGGAAATTTGTGGCGAATTCTGCCTTTATCCAGGATTGTATTCACCCAAACACTCGGAGCGTCTGTGTAAATGTACACCTTATCTGTTTCCGCCAACCTGTCTAACCCCTCTATCCTTCTTTTGAGTGTATTCCACTCAGAGTCTTCTACATATTTCAAACAAGACATCATGTTATTCTGAGTATAGACGAAATCATTCATTTGGTCAAGTTCGTCCACGCTTCTTGCCATGACAGATTCGTATATGTGGTTCTTTCTGTTCTTTAGTCTTGATACAATGAGAGAGGTGTGTCCGCATTCGGGCAATAGACTTCTATTCAAATCGTAAGCCACTTGCTCTGGCACTTTTAGCCTTTTGGCCATGTATCTCGTACACAACGTGCCTATCTTCTCATAACACACTCTGCTCCTAAATAAACAGTTGTCAAAATCGACCAACCTGACACGGGGAGGAGTACTATTTTTTATAAGAGAATTCATACCCCCAACTCAACTAAAAAAAACGTAACTTGTCGCAACAACATTAGTTCGGCATAAACTGCTTGACTAATTTCGTAACTGACTCTAACCTTTCCACGAGGGCTTCAAGGTCGGCCACCTTCATCATAACAAAATTTCCTCCATTTTTCGTAGTTTCGCGCGTCAAAGCCATGCTGTGGTCGCCTCCAGCAGAAATGGAGATCACATCCTCGAGACCCTGAACAGCTACTGGAGTTAACCGATTCTCGCGAGTTCCATCCCCGAGTTGTCCATATGCATTACTTCCCCAGGCGAAAACCTTGCCATCGCGCGTCAAAGCCATGCTGTGGCGGTCTCCAGCAGAAATGGAGATCACATCCTCAAGACCCGGGATCTGCCTGGTCTCGTTTTCATCGACCTGGTTCGCCCAACTCCTCAAACTCTTGGTAAATTCAGGAGAGTGCAAATAACCGCACTTGAGTCCCTTGCCGCATTTTTCAAGATAACGGCAGACTGTCCT
>Ga0222715_10000537_pt1 | contig 37792 bp, 51 predicted proteins | sample C33_9DmetaG_FD_165056 | JGI IMG/M metagenome (GOLD analysis project Ga0222715, IMG submission 165056) | Estuarine water microbial communities from San Francisco Bay, California, United States - C33_9D | ecosystem: Environmental > Aquatic > Marine > Unclassified | place: USA: California...
GCCACTGGCGTATTGGTTACCCGCACCAAATGCGAATCCCGCCCCTCGCATTGGCCCACTACCCATAGCGCGGTTGGCGTAGTTCATTGCACCGCCGTATCCTTGACGGGCCATGCCATTACCAAATTGGCCCATCGCACCTCCAGCGTTGGCTATCATATTGCCGCCAGCGTACTGATCATTGAGCGTTGTGCGCAGGTTGTTGTTGATACCCGCCACGCCCTCGACAGGCATACCGCCAGAGTTAAGATCTTGCGCTTGGCGCATTAAGTCTTGACGGTACGGCTGTTGAGTCGGATCAACATATGTATTTGAGGAGCTATTTGAACTGCTCTTTGATTTGTTTTTTCCGAAACTAAATAAACCCATCTTTTTTTCCTATGCTATATGCGTCCAAGCATTCGTGTCGTAATAGTACAAACCCCTTCCAGAGCCAGGGTTCCAAGCCGTTCCGTCCGCGAACACCACTTGACCAGTTTCTGGCTTTGGTGGCTCCGCGCTCAGAACCGGCAGCGTTGTTGTTTGCCCCGCAACGGTAAACCCGTTGGCGATCCGGTTAAGCTCTTGAACCAGCCAGCTTCGCAGGCCGTTTGTTGTGTTGGCAGATGTAGAAGAGGGTATGTAGCTCATCTGCCTGCAACCTCCTGAACGTCGATGTCCAACCCGGTCAGACGCCAGTAGTCTGACGCTGATGTTGACTCGATTCGCAAAGCGAAGTACCTACCTGACGTGCGGAAGTCAATCTTGTGATCCGACTCGACGTTGAACGTCTTATCTACCTGCCAACGGATACCATCTTGCGGTGCGTCAGATATGCCAACCTGCACCCGGACGGTTCCGGTGCCTTCCATCTGAGGCATTATCCCGTTTAGCTGCTTTATGTTTCGTGTCGATTTACCCAGCACCTGATCCAAGTCAATCTTCGTCGCCTCAAGGTAGGCGCTCATCACCGAGCCAGATAAACCGTTGGTGTCGTTCATCAATCTGATTTTTTCGCCAACCGAGTCGGCACCAAAAACCTTAATGTTGTTGGCCTGCGTACCAAGGGATACGTTTGACCAGTAGTCGGTTGACTCATTCCAAGTCGCGCTAGAGTTGGTGTAGTTGCCGCTTGTGTCCATTCGATCTGCAACCGTCAAACCCCTGACGTTTGGGAGATCAACAAAGGTAAATGCGTCTTGTGTCCAGTTGTACACCAATGCACGATTTGCAGACTGCGAGTCAGTTGCGTCCTGATCTGCGTAACAAATATATACCTCTGTGCTGTCTGGGATGGCCTGACAGAAAACAGAGCGGGTATCGCTCAGGTCGTTGAAGAACGTGCGGCGAACTTTGTTATCTACAATGCTGCGCTTCTGCGAACCATCGTGTAAGTAAATGTCGTTCTGACCGACCACAACGTGACCGTTAGGAATGGATGCAACAGCGCCTCTGTTGATGATGCCATCGTCGTTAAAGACATCCCTGAAGCTAAACACTAGCGGGAACCCTATAAAGTCCATAGCGAACACGCCGCGCTCGGCGTAGATTATGTTCGAGTTGTTTAATGTTAATTGATCGACCAACTCGCCGTTGGAGCCGCCTAGTGTTGTCTCACCCGATAAGTTGGTCGTGCTCGTGATGTCGTAGCTGCCGGGTATCCCAGATGGATCGTACTCGTCTGACCAGCGGACGGTGAAGGGCCGCTTGCTGCTGCCAAGCTCGTAGCCGGTCATAACCAGAAAGCTGTTGAATGGCTTCAGACACTGCGTGACCAAGTTGCTGGGCCATGCCGGTAGGTCTGCAAAACGAGTTCCAGATGGGAGCATGTATTGCGGTGCCTCCGAGCCGTTATTCATCATCATCGCCGTACCAAGCTGCGCAGACTGCCAGCGCGGCGAGTTGCTGTAGTTGGTCGCGTCAGATGTCTTAGTGACGTTGCTGACCGTAGTCCCATCGAAGCGATAGAGCTTGTTGAGGCTTCCGATCACCAGAGTGTTGTTGCCACCGTAAAGCCAACCCTGCACGGCGGTGGGGGAGAAACTTAGCGACTCTCGCACGCTGTGACCCAGCGCCTTGCCAATGCGCCCGCTGTGGAACGACACATTGTTACCGTCAGGGAATTGCGTGAGTTCAAGATCATACGGATCTTGATCTGTGACAATGCCGCCCGCGCCGATTTTTCTAAGGGGTATGTAGGCCATCTAGGGTGCTCCTCCTCCCTCGCTTCCAAAGTTTACGAACACAGTGTTTGCGCTCAGGCTGCACACCTTGCTTGCGACAATTGTGCCTCCGACTACGGCGTTTACGGTCACGCTAGCTGTAGAGGTTTGAGACTGCGGTGCGGTGTATGTTTGAAAAAGACGGACAAAGGTCGATGTACCGCTCGAAGCTCCATAGCTCAAGGTGCCGCTGCCGCTCTGGGAGTTGACGGTGAAGGTCCAAGACACATTTGTGCTCGGATTCGTTAGCACGTTCACTTGCGCGGATGCGTTAGCGTTTGTCGCGTACGCGGTGCTGGACCCGTTAGCAGGCGAGGTGGAGAGCGACAGCCGCGACCAAACCTGCGTGCCGCCGACCCACACCGAGTTGATGACCGTGCTGCCAATGCGAATATCAGTAATGTTAGTTCCACCAACGGCGATAGGCATTTCTAAGTCCTAAAGTAAATGGTGTTTGCTGCGGACCCAGATTGTGATGTGCTTATGCTGAAACCGTCAACGGTTCCTGCCGCGCAACCCGCTGCGAGAGCAACAATCTCGGCGGCGGTTTGATCCGCCGTTGCGCCAGCTTCAATTCCTGCCAGCTTGCTATTCAAGGTGCTGGTGAAATTAATCTGCGTCAAACCACCGTTTCCGACAGAGTATGTGGTGTTAGTGTCCGTGAAAACCGCCCCGCTTGGCACGTTAGTCAAAACCTGCCCATCGTCAACCTTGCCACTCAAAGCTGCTGTTAGTCCATCAACGTTGGCGATTGTGTGGTTGTGGCTGTCGTCCGCGACTGTTACCGAGATGCTTGCGTTTGCGTCGCCTCGGATTGATGCGCTGCCTGACACATCGCCTGTCAGCGATATGGTTCTCGCCGTTGTCCAGCGCCCTGCGGTAGAGGCCGTCCCCGCGCTGCCGCTTACGTTTCCTGTCACGTTTCCTGTCAGCGCGGCGGTGATCGTGCCTGCGCTGAAGTTGCCAGAGCCATCGCGCTTCACAATCTGTGAGGCGGTGTTTGCGTTTGTTGCCGCGTTAGCTGCGGTCACCGCGCTGTTGATCGCGCTGTGCGTTCCGGTAACTGCGCCAGTCACGTTCGGAAAGGTTGCCTTCACCGTGGACTTGAGCAAACGAATATGATTATCGCCGTCTGATATGTTGTCGGAGCTTGTTGGGTTGGTTACCACCAAGCCGCTTATGTATGTTGTTGACTCAAGTGCCATTATCGGCTCACTCCTGTTTTCTTTTCGTAAGTTCTCATTGCGCCCAAACCGAGAATTCCCATTAAAACTGGCATCATGGTTTCCAAGGGCACAAGAGGTATCGTTATCTCTATGTCTAGAAGCGCAAGCGCAAAGTTAGCGAACGGGATTGTGATAAAGTTCCCAAACATTCCAAGTCCGCATGTCCAGCCGATAAAGGGCCGCCAGCCCGAAACAAAAAGGTTAGCGTTAGAGGCTTCCACCTTGTTTATTTCCATCTGACCCTTGGCTAGTTCCAGGGCGTGTTTCTCGCTCATCGTTGCGATTTCATGGGCCAAGGCAGCAGCCTTGTCCTTGTCCTTGATGACCTTACCAAGCAGCCCGCTCACAGGGCCGATTAAGCTGGCTACAACACTCATACGTTTGCCGCTCCTGTCGCAAGTATTCCAGCGAAAACGGTCATCCCGATCCAAAACATCCTCTCGCCTTTGTCTAAGGTAAAGTGGTGGGCCTGCGTCTGCCCCTCAAGATCATCAACCCGGTTGTCTAGCTCCTTGACCTGCGCGGCGAGGGTGTCGTTGTTTTTGAGGATTGTGGTCACGCGCTCCTCGATCCGAGCTAACGAGATAAGTGACTCGTTGATCGCGTCGAGCTTCTGCTCGAATCTATCTAGTCTTTGCTCTCTGTCCATCAATACGTCCACATCACAGGCTCGGAGTCTCTTGTGTCTAGATGCACAAAACTTTTTGCCACACCGATGCCGGTAAAGCCACGATCTAGCGCCTTGCTGACAATTGCCATGCGTTGCAGACCGTTGGTGACTTGGATATCGGCGGCATTACCCCGCGTGTGCTGCCCACCAACTTTTTTTGTTTTCTCGATGCTGTGGTCCTTGGATCTAAAGCCGCTGGTCACTACAAACGGGAACCCGCACTCATGACGCAGATCGTCCAAGGCCAAAACGAACTCTGGCTTGATGCCGTTCTCGCCGGTTTCGCTGCACGCAAAGTCCTCGATTTTGAAGTATCGAAAGTCCATAAAGCTCCAGATGGGGGTTGTGTGCTGTCGCGGACGCGGTATAGCAGGTTAGATGTTGTTGATTCTACTGAAAGTTGTAATCAAATCAAAGGGTTATACCCTTATGAAGGCTTCGGATACTTCGCCTTCACGGCTGCGATGCGAGTTTTCCATCCGTCGAAATCATGGAACTGTCCATCTATCCCCTTTTAACCTCTGCAATTACGGATCTTGCGGTTTCGCGTTTCGCTAAAACATCTTCGGGTATAGCCTTGCCGGTTTCGCTTTTCCGCGTAACGTACCAATCCGTTTCTGCTAAATAGGCTCGGTTACTCTGGTTATTACTTTCTTGTAAATCATCTTCATTAACAGGCTCAGATCCTATTAAATTTCCGTCTAAATCATAAAAATCATTTGTTTTTGACATTTTATTGCACCAGATATCTAAATTGATAAGCTATTGAAGATGGATTGGCTTGCGATGCACCAACGCTAGTAGGATAGCTATGAGGAAAAGTAGTCACAGTGTTTTGTCCGTATTGGTGACCTGATAATCCCCCCGGAAAACTTGCATTATTGACGCCTACCATGTAGTTGACATACTTACCTTGAGACTCATAACCTCTTATATTCAAGCTAGCGGTGTTTGCAGTAATACAGTATAGGTAAACGCCTGCGGTGAAGGAGGTTGCTGTGATCGCTACAGTTTTACCGTAGCCCCCGCTAACATCAAATGAAGAGCTAACTACCTTACGAGCCGCAGTAGAAAGATCTTGTGAAACTGGCCCATAGATTGCTATTTGAGCTAAATCTCCAGAAGTGCCAGTGCCTCCATCAATAATTATATTCAAACCATCAATTACGCAGTCTTCAAAAACTTGAAAAGGTAAATAATCTAGAGTTGTAGTGGGAAGGGTCCGAGGACTACCTCCATTGACACTTATTAAGCCCGCATAGAAACGATTTGATCCTAGACCATTTATGTTATGAGAGGTAATTCCACCAGCCGCAGCATTCTCCCACGCAACCCCCGATCCCGTGGAAGTTAAAACCTGTCCGTCACTACCTTGCGCCCCAGATATCTTAATGTTCGATGGGTTGATCGTGGTGCCGTCGATGCTGGCTGCGCTGCTGATCGTAAAGTTCGGGTATGTCCCGCTGACGGTGGTGCCTCCTGAGCCGGTAAGCGCAACAGTCTGATCAGGCGCGGAGTTTGAAAACGTAGTGCCTGACAATGAAATACCCGATCCAGCACTGTAGGTGGTATTGGTATCGGTGCTGCTAATAGTTCCATTTGAGGCAATCGCCACATTTGTGCCAGCCGTTAACGCAGAAACAACATTCGCTGTATCGGTGACATCGGCGCTGGCTTCTATGCCGTCCAGCTTGTTTTTCAGCGTAGTCGTAAAGTTGTTCTGAGTAAGCCCGCCATCGCCAACGGAGTAAGTAGTGTTGGTGTCCGTGCTTGTGACCGTAAAGTTCGGGTATGTCCCAGAGATACTGGTCGCGCCAGCGCCTGTCAGAGACACAGTTTGATCAGGGGCGCTGTTGCTGAACGTCGTGCCAGACAACGAAATACCAGAGCCAGCCGAGTAAGTTGTGTTGGTGTCTGTGTTTGTGTCAGTGCTAGTAATTGTGAAGTTTGGATAAGTGCCACTGATGCTTGTAGCGCCAGCGCCGGTAAGCGATACGGTTTGGTCAGGCGCGGAGTTCGAGAACGTAGTACCCGACAACGAGATACCAGACCCAGCCGAATAAGTTGTGTTGGTGTTCGTGTCGGTGCTTGTGATCGTGAAGTTGGGGTATGTCCCGCTGATACTGGTCGCGCCAGAGCCTGTTAACGACACCGTCTGATCTGCCTGTGCGGCAGTCGCGTAGTCGCTTGAAGCGGTGGTGGCCGCGGTGCCGAGTCCTAAATTAGTTCGGGCAGTGGCGGCGTTATTCAGATCCGACAGGTTCTGGTTGGCGATCAACGCCCCTGCAAGAGAGGCGTAGGCGTTGAGCCACTGGCTGCCATCGTAGACCTTCATGGCGCTGCTTGTGCTGTCGAAGTACAGTGCGCCAGACACCAGCGCGTTGCCGTCGTTATCGACAGACGGGGCGCTGGACTTAGATCCCAAGTAACGATCATCGAAGCTGTCCAGCGCAGCCAGCGCGGAGTCTCGTGCGGCCTCGGCGGCTGACTGAGCCGACGCGGCGGAGGAGGCTGAGTTGCTCGCTGCCGTCGCCGACGTGGCGCTGTTACCGGCCTGCGTTGTGCTGGTGCCAGCCTGCGTGGTCGCCGTGGTGGCGCTGTTGGAGGCAGAGGTAGCGGATGAGGCGGCAGATGTGGCCGAGGAGGCAGCGTTTGTCGCAGATGTGGCCGCAGCCGTGGCGCTTGACGCAACGGTGCTCTCGCTGGCGCTGGCAGCGGTGGCAGAATTAGAGGCAGATGTGGCCGATGTAGCTGCGTTGCTGGCGCTGGTAGACGCCGCCGATGCGCTGGCTGCGGCGTTTGTTTCTGCGGTTTCCGCGTTTGTCTCAGCCGTCTCAGCGTTTGTCTCAGCAGTTTCCGCCGCAGTTTTTGCAGACTCGGCTGCGGTTTTAGCTGTGTTTGCGGACGTTGCGCTCGACGCGGCGTTGGTAGCTGAAGTCGCCGCATTACTTGCTGATGTCGCTGCTGCGCTTTGACTTGCCGCTGCGTTTGTCTCTGCGGTCTCGGCATTAGTCTCCGCAGTTTCGGCTGCGGTCTTCGCCGTCTCAGCGGCTGATTGAGCCGCAGAAGCAGAAGAGGCAGAGCTACTTGCAGCCGTGGCGGATGAAGATGCGTTACTAGCCTGAGTTGTAGCCGTGGCTGCGCTGGTTGTTGCGGATGTAGCGGAGCCAGCGGCGTTGGTAGCTGACGTTGCCGCCTCTCCGGCCTTGGTGCTGGCAGTGGTAGCAGATCCAGCGGCGTTTGTGGCAGATGTCGCTGCCGCGCTTTGACTTGCTGCGGCGTTGGTCTCTGCGGTCTCCGCATTCGACTCGGCAGTCTCGGCTGCATTTTTTGCCGCCAAAGAGCTTGCGGCGCTGGCCGCGCTATTCGTGGCCTCGGTTGCGCTCGTTGTTGCGCTTGCAGCGGCGTTTGTTTCGCTGGTGGCCGCATTTGATGCGGAGGTTGCCGCCTCACCGGCCTTAGTGGTCGCTGTGCTGGCGCTGCTAGAGGCCGATGTGGCAGAGGAGGCGGCTGCGGTCTGGCTGGCGCTTGCACCTGAATTTGATATGGCAGCTTGCCCTGCGCTGGTGGCGGCTTGTGTCGCAGAAGCTGCCGACTCACTTGCCTTGGTGGCCGCCGTCGCGGCATCCGCCGCAATACCGTTGGCTGCTGTCTCCGCATTTGCCTCTGCGGTCTCGGCGTTAGCCTCTGCGGTCTCGGCATTAGCCTCGGCAGTCTCTGCCGCCGCCTGCGCTGCCTCCGAAGCTACTTTCGCTGCCTCCGAAGCTACCTTCGCGGCCTCGGCGGCGTTCTTGCTAGTCAGCGCGTCCTGCGTATAGGCATCGGCGGTGACGGCGGGGTTGTCTTTAAAAAATCCAGACATACTAGTATCCCATTTGAGTAATTGCGGTTGCGCCAGCGAACTCCGCAGTTTTGGCGTGCTGCATTAATCGGCCCATAGCGTTTTGGTAGCCTCCCTCCCAGCGTGCGCCATCGCTGCCCAAATACTGGGCCGCCTCCGCCAGTGTGCCGTAGAGATAAAGCTCTGGCGCGGCGGCAAACACAACATTACTGTTTGAACTGGAGGTCAATCTATCGGCTACGAAGTAGTAAATCATCCGAAGCTCATCGCTGGCCTCGGCAGTCGGTACTGGGTAAAACCGTAGACGAAAAGTCTCACGGGCAAAAACCTCTGGCGCGACACCTGTGAGCTCGGTGTAGCTGTGAATCTGTGTCAGGGGAACGCGGGAAAGCGGGTTATAGTTCCAAAAAACATCTTTGGCCTCTAAAAAATCAGACGGTAGAGTCGCATAGCCGTCGGCGCTCAAAGTTAAAACAATAGTCTTCTCGTTAACGGGTGCTCGAAGCTCATGGAATATTCTGTTCTCGGCAAGCTCGATAAAATCAGGAATAACAGACGACAAATCCTCTCTGTTCAACCAGTCAGCCACTGAGAGCTTCAATCCGTCATATGTAGTGAGACTCATAGTCTGCCGCCTCTAGTTCTTAAATATGCGTACTCAGGCGAGTTCAGCTTTTTCTTTATTTTCTGCTGGTCTTCGTAAGTTGGGGCCATCATATTGATCCCTTCTTTCATCCACTCCATAACAACCACGGCGGGTATAGACGCTACTCTAGCTGTGTCCCCCCACTTAGCGTGCTTATCTACTTCGTTTGCGTCCCGAATGTTTTGGGAAATAATCGGTGAGACATCTTGCGTGTGCGCTACATGCAACTTGTCTTCCATCTTGTCGTGAACTATGTGGGATTTTAAATCAGACATATATAACCCTGTGTGGTTTTAACTCTTGTGGGTTGTAATTGCAGGCGCAGCAAAGGGTGTCTCCCCCCGAAGGGGGAGACTTGCTCAGGGGAGGAGTGAGCAAACTTTACGCAGTTAGCGCGTCGATCTTGCCGCTTGCCTTGTCGTTTTCACAAACCAAGGTTAGTTCGGTAAGCATCTGTCTTCGATCTGAGTCACCAGTTTTAGCCAGTACAACAGTCTGCATCGGACGAAGTACAGCGCGTGACCAATACTCAGTATCCAGAACCAACACGGTGTTCGCATTGAGGAATCTGTTAGGAACGACTGATACCTGGCCGAATGGACTTATAATTATGTCCACAGAGTTCACCAGAGTAGTTCCGGTAGCGAAATCACGCTGACGGCCTGATGCTGTAGCAAAACCTGCAACTGTTACAGAGTGCGAAGGAGTTACTTGAACCTGATTAGGCTCACCGCCTTCTTCATAACACTTTTGCAAAACGTCTAACAGCAATGCTTCGCTGAGTGCTCGATTCGAGCCAGCGGTGTTAGTCGTTGCAGAAGCGATCTGGTTCGCAGCAGAAGTTAACTGACGCGCAGTTGTGCCGTTACCAGCGGTTCCAGCTTGTCCAGCGCCTACGAAGCTGTGCTCGATGTCGCGCTTGATTTCCTTACCGGCTTTAGCGATAGCGTATGCTAGATCGCTGGTGCGACCATAGGTGCCTACCGCTTCTGCGGTGCCAGAAACCTGAACTACCTTGTCAAAGATTTGCGTGTTAGCAGTCTTTACGGTCTGAGTGATCGTAGAGGCTGTACCCGCATCGGAACCTTCGACTTTTGCATTCGCCGCCACAGCAGCCAATTCGTCTTGGAGCCATTGGTGCAGAGTAGCTGACGCAGTTGAAGAGCCGATGCTAGAAAGCATTGGTGTGTTTGTTGGCGAGATATCGTAAATGATGTCTTCTACGTCTTCGCGCTTTCCGACCTGATCAAAAGTTTTGAGGGTGCCTGATACTGTTGGCATTTTATTTAATCCTATTCAAAAGGGCAGCAGCCGCATCGTCTAACGTACCGGACTTTCTTAATCGTTCTCGCGTTTTACGAGAGCTTTCGGACTGAACCGCTTTGCTAGAATCCGCTTTGCCACCTGACAAAGTTTTAGTTGGTGACGGCTTAATTTTCTTTTTAGCCGTAACCTGTTTTGCCTGATCAAATTGCATCGCTTTCCACAACGCTGTTATGACTCGGTGATCGGTAATTTGATTAAACTCTTCACCTGTCACACCTAAATCTTTTTGAGCAAAATCCCCGATCTTGTAGTAAAGGTTGTTGTTCCAGTTGGGGATATTCGTTTTCAAAACAGTCAGACTTTCAGCCGCAGCTTCTTTGTGGGCTTTCTCGTTCTGTTGCTGTTGTTGTTCCTGAAACTGAGTCGCCTGCGCCTGTATATAGTTGTAGGTGGACTGAGTTTGCTCAAAAGCAGCTTTAGCTTGCTTATACTGATCAGGATTTTCTACGGCTACAGCTTCCCAATTCACACCTTGAAAGCGTGAAATGTCTGCGTTAGCGGCAGATAGAAGGGCGTTCATGGTCGCTTCGGTCTGCTCGGTTTGGGCTTCAAAAGCCTTCCGCTGCTCGGCTACCAATTGCGTCTTCTTTGTGTAGTCGCTTTGTCTGAGATAACCAAGTTTCAGTTCTTCGGCTGTTAAGCTTTCGCCATCAACCTCAAACTTTATCTCTTCAGATTTGTCCTCGTCAGAATCATCGGTTGGGTCGTTATCGACCTCCTCATCTTCGGGGGCTTCTTCTTCTGGTGCCTCTTCAAACTCTGCGTCTACCGTTTCGGCTTCGTCAGCCTCTTGATCGGATTCTTCCTCACCTTCGGGTTGTTCCAACTCGGATTCCAAGAGCGCGGTTAATCTGTCGATCTCGCTTGAACCAGAAGAGTCCTCTAGGGTCTGTTCTCCTGATTCGTTTTCTACTTCTGCCATTTTACTCACCATCTTGTTGCTTACGCAACTCTAAGTTGTTGATTAATTGAGCAAATTGCTGAACGAACATCTGCCCAGACTTAAACATTGAGTAGAGTCTTTCGCGCTCTTCTTGTGCTTCAGCCGGAGTTTGCAATATCTGATCTACTATCCCCTGGTTCATCATCTGGAACGCTTCGTTAAAAACTTGCGAGTTCATCAGGTTTTGAGCCTGATCTGCTTTAGTTTGTATTTCGTTCAGTTCCATCGTTTCTAGGTCGCTCATCATTAAAGTCCTTTACGGGTTGCTTTGGCTTAGGTTTCCTCTTTCGAGGTTTCTTTTCTGGAGGGGTCGCAGCAGACTGCTGCTCCCTGTACTCCGAAAACTCTTTGAAGGCTTGCTTGACGTTCTTGTGGGAAGACTTCTTCTGGTCAGTGGCCTTCTTAATAAAGCTGTTGAATCGAGAAACGTCACTCATTAGCCGATACTCACGTTGCGGCTCTGCGTTTTTTCAAGAACCAGTTCAGCTTCGTCCATTTTCATCTGATGCTTCATCTTTTCTGCATCCATGAGCAAACGAGAGTCCTCGTTCTCTTCTTGGTGCTCCTGCTTGTCGCGTTCTATTACGCTACGGTTTTGCTCCTTCAAGATGTCTAGCTCTAACTGGCCTTCTTGAACGCTAACCTGCCGTTGCAGCATTTCTGCTTGAAACTCAACTTGCTCCATCTGCATCTGCTCTTGGCGCTGCGCTTCTTCCTGCTGCTGCTGCTGTTGCTGTTGCTGCATCTGCTGAAACTCTGGCGAGTTTGGATCTGCCAGATACGCAGCCGCGTCTTTGATGTTTAGAAGATCAAACGCTCTACTAAGCATCGCGTGCCGCTGCTGCTGACCATATAAACCGCCAAGGGTTGGGTCTTGTGGGTTTGATGTGAACTGGGTGTCCAAGCTCAACAGCGTCTGAGCTTCTTGTGATTGCTCATCTGGCGTTAGCGCAACTGCAACGGTCATCTCAGTTCGATCACCAAGGAACGCAGGATTTACCGGAACAAACTGCCCGTCTAGCTGTAACAGCTTCTCTTCTTTTTCGTACTCAACTGCAAGCCTGTACAGGTCATGCATTAAAGGTTTTAGAAAGTTCTCGGCTAAGTTACGCGCCATGATCATCACACGCCGATTACTTGCGTTCATAAACGTGTTAATCAAATCACTGGAGTTTTGTTTGCTGACAGCAGTAGAGTCCATGCCCCTGCTCATGCGGCTAGACCCCGAACGCGCCTCCTTCTCTTTCTCAAAATTCTCTATAGCTGTATAAACGTTTCCGTTTAGCTGCGGAGTTGGAAGAGGTCTGACCACTGATTCGGGATTTGGCGAGTTAACGTCAATCACTGCGCCAACTCTGTTGTCTAGCAAGTCGCGTGGGTTCTTAACCAACGATAAGTTGGCTACCCAACGGCTTGTTGTAGTTAAGAACAAATGATCGACCACGCCGCGCTTTAACGATGACTGCGTCTTCTGCAAGTCGCATAGAACATCAGCAAGGCTCATGCCGTAGAAGCGATGCGGTAACGGGAATGGGCAGAAGCTGCGGAACGGCATCTCACTAACCAACTCAACGTCTAACATTACTCGTCGGCTGTGTATGACCTTATAGTAGACACAGGCGTTGATCTCTTCGTCGTACTTCTTAATGTAGGACTCGTACAGCGTGACGTACTCTCTGTCCTTAGAGTCGTTTATCCCTGTTGAGTCTTTTCGGAAACTGTCTACAGAGTCCCGCCCTAACGAGCCGTCCTCCTTCAACATTTCTTCTTCATCAAGACGATCTACAACAGACTGTTCAAACCCTTCCGCTAGAAGCTCACCGCGAGTCCTAGCCATGCGGTGGCTGCAAAAGTCGCTTGTCTCTATGTCCTTGGCCCGTGGGCTAATCAAGAAGTCTTCTGGCTCTACCGTCTCAACGCACACCTTACTGGTGTCTATGCGTTTGTGAGCAGTGCCTGAGATAGACATCTCCGCGTACTCAACACCTGTTTGCTGGTCTATTGTAGAAACCATCTCCTCAACAACTTCCATAGGTGTCATAGACGGGTCAGACATCATCACATTAAACTCAGCCTCGGTAATGCCTTCAAACTCCATCGTTTCGTAACGATAATCGTCCTTGTAGTACCTTTTCACGATCCCCGTTTTCGCAATAAGCGCATCGTGGATAACTGACGAAAGAATTCTCATCCCGTCATTTTGTCTGTAGAAATTATAATTGACCCATGATGTTGCCATGCGTGCGCCCATTACATCTTCGGGCGATTGAGCGTCAAAGCGACAAATGTTTTTGTCGCTTGAGAAAGTTTCAAGCAATAACGCTTTAACCCCTTCGACCGCGTCGAACACATCCATTGAAACGTGCTGGCTCCGACCACGGATCTCGTTACCCATAGGTTCACCGTAATAGTATCGATGACCTTTATCCCTTTGCTCACCAACCTCGCTGTTAGCGTAGGTGTCTGCACTGTCAATATTCTGCTCAAGCGTACTCAGCAGTTCGTTTTCATCAATAGTCGTAATCATGGCTTGTATAAGCTCCTGTTCGTGTGCCGACATTCTCACGCTCTGCTCGATTTTGACCAAAACGAGTCACACTTATTGCGGAATAGCGTGTCGCGTCCATAAGGTCATCAAACTCTTTGTGAATCTTGCCTTTTTTGCGGTGGTACCTTCTAAATTCTTCAAACCAAGGTAACAAGTTATTGAAAACCTTCAATCGGCCTGTGCGAAAACGTTCTAACATTTCCATAAGGGCGGGTTCGACGTAGTTTGTGCCATCTGGGTTGGTAAATTTGCCAATCATTAACACCCCCGACTCTAAATACATTTCAGCCAAGGTCTTGCCGCTGCCCTTCTCCGTCGAATCTCCGTCATGGGGGTAAATGACGGGGATATCTTTACCTCTGGACTTGATTACCGCTGCGTGTATCGCTGGAACCTCGTCGGCTTTTTTGTAAACGTCATAAACGTATATCGTATCCGTGTCCGCGTTGTAGGCTGTCCAAACAACAGTGGTTGGGTGCGTGATACCAAAGTCTATTGCAGCCAGTTTCTTATAGTGAGGCGGTATCTCAAACGGTTCGCACTTCACAGCCTCTTCCGCTATCGGGAACACCATGCCTTCACCCAAAACGGGTATGCCCTTACTCCGCATATCCCGTTGATATTCAGGAATTGCAGCCAGTAACTGCTCCTTTGTATCCTTGTCCAAGTGCGTTGCATCTTCCCATGTGGCGTTTGCCAGATGCTGCCCCTTAGCACGGTTGTCCATAAACTGGGACACCAACTCAGTCACACCATTCTCTGGCGTGAACGTCATCACCACATATCCACCCTTGCCATCGTTGCCAGTGGCTGTGCGAGTTAGGCACTGCGGATAAATAGTGGGGTCAACAGGCTCTTCGTCGATCCAGATGAAGTCTTGGCTCGACCCCATCAAGACATGCTGGCCCTGCGTGTAGCTCTTAAAACTGACCGTGCTTGTGTTGCCTCTGGCGTGTCTCACTGCAACGTCCCTTGGGAGCCTTGGCGTACCCATAGCAGGGGTCACTTGGTACACCAGCTTTTGCGGAATCAATCCAGAGCCGTCAAACTTTCCGTCACCAAGGTAGGCACCGAATAGCTCTTTGACCAACACATCGCGTAACTGCTCTCCAGAAACTCCCAGGCTCCAAAGGTTTACGGGGCGTTTGAACTCTACGCCTTCCCACCATTCTGGATATTCGCCTGTGAGGTGAAACGCAACCTCCAACGCCATAGACGCAGTTTTGCCGACACGGTTTGCAGCCATGAGAAGACGCTGCTTGTTAGTCTTACCGGATTTGTAGAAATCAGCTTGCCACGGGTACGGTTTGAAAAACGACATGCGGTTCTCGCGTCTGTGCTGTTTTACCAGTTCAATCGCTTGCGCCAGTTCTTCCGCTTTCTCTTGCTGGGCCTCTGTTAATACCGGAGTCCCTTTTTGCGAACCATCTTTTTGCGAAGTCACTTCCGCCATAAAACCGTCCCAAGTATGTATCTCAGCATATGGCCCCGTACCCGCCCCCACCGGAGTCCCAATTTTGCGAAGCCTAACGACTGCGTTAAGGTTTTAAGAGATGTATGGGTGCCGATACCTAACGATTCTGCAATGGCGATACGGGATGAATGGGTGCATCCGCACCCGCCTAAAGTCACCAGTGCGCCGATAGCTGTACCAGATGGACCGCCAGCCCTTACCCTACATCGCGTTGCGGTTGATGCCGCATCCGACACAACGTTAAAGGCTTGCAGGATCAACCCCGTTGTCGATGAGCGTTTGCATTGCACGTTGTACGTTGTGATCGTGGTCGTGGCTTATGTGGCCCGTCACATCGTGTTCTTGCCGGTCGGACCAGTTCGCTCGATCCCGGTTCTTAAGGTAGAACTGCGCCGCCGCCACGTTGGGCCTGTCGGGGTCGGTAGCGGCTTGGAATAAGCTCGATGTAACCGCTTTAATACCCGCGGCGCGTCCCTCTCTTATGGCGCACCCAAAACCATCAGGATCATCACGCTTTCGTCTATCGATGGTTGACGGGCTAACGCCTAACGATTGAGCTATTTGGATTTCGCTCATTCCCTGCGCAGCAAGCTGTCGCACTTGTTCTATATCTATGTCTACCGGTAGTCGTGCCATCTATGCCTCGTAAGCGTGTAAATGTGCCGTGATTATGCCAGCGCAGCGGTATCGGTGCCAGCGCCAACCCGTTGATTTATATCATAAAAACCGAATCTCCCTGCTAAATGTCAACCGTTGGTTGATATATCAACAGGTTGTAGATTAGAATAAAGGCATTGGCGGGGATGCCGCGCACGATAACTGTATAAATAATCAGGTAACGAAAAATGACATCAGAACAAAGAAAAGAAAGATCAGCACAGCGGGACCAGCGGTGGTCAGAGCGCATGGCGGAGCAAGAAGCACAACGGGCCAAGCAATGGGCCGAGCACGACGCATATATGGCAGCACGATGGGCCGAAATCGACGCGGTATCGGAAAAACGCCGAGCACGTCTTCAACAAAGAAGAATGGCTTTGATTGTGCAAAACACGGGAGGCGCGAAATGATGGAACTGCAAACAATTTATATCGATGGTGAAGCCGTTCAGATAGGCACTCGCTGGGAGGTTTGCCCACGCTGCGCGGGTGCGGGTAGCCATGGCAACCCCGCTTTTGATGGCGCTCCTATATCTGATTTCGATGAAGAATTCCTTGACGGCTATTTTTCTGGGGACTTTGACGTTTCCTGCGCTGAATGCGGTGGGAGAACGACTGTAAAAGTAGACGACCTTTCCTCGTTAACGCCAGAACAATTTAGCAGTTATGAGATCGAGCGCCGCCAAGAAGCTGAAGACCGGCACGCCGACTACATAACTTACCGCGCTGAAATGGGCCTTGGCTGCTAGTTCTAACTGACGAGCGTTGGTTGGTAACCAACCGAAACGCCGCGAGGCGTATTAGAAAACCAAACAAGGGAACCAAAAATGACCAATTACTCGGACTTTTTAACATCTAACGGCGTTGTTGATTCAAGGGCGCACCCGCTGCGCTTCGCCATGAAAGAATTATTCAGCGCGTACTGTGCGCTAGATCTAGGGCAACGCGCCCAATTCGACAGCATTGTGGCTGATCGTTGCGTACGCGATGCGGTGATCCAGTTCGCAGAACACGAAAACGGCTGCAACACCAACCTAGACACCCACGTTATGAGGAGCGCCAAGTAATGCGCTTTCAACTAGTTAAAAAATCAAGCAACGCCAAAATAGGGCCGATCCCTGCAACCAATAGCGCACGCGCAACATGCCCACCAGCTTGCCCATTAGCGGGTGCGGGTGGTTGCTATGCCGAAGCAGGATTTCATACCCGTTTGAACTGGGACAAACTCGACGCAGGTGAGCGCGGCAAAGAATGGCGCGAATTCGTGGCGGATATCGCGGCGCTGCCCGATGGTACGTTATGGCGGCACAATGTCAGCGGCGACCTGCCACCCATCGCACCCGACGAAATCGACGACACCAAAGTGTCGGAGTTAGTTGCAGCTAATAAAGGTAAGCGCGGGTTCACCTACACGCACTACCCAATGGACCGCGTTAACTCGCGCATTGTCCGCGCTGCTAATTCTAGCGGGTTCACGATCAACGCCAGCGCAAACACTGAGGCGCAAGCCCTAGACTACGCCAAGCGCGGTTTGCCAACGGTAGCCATTATCAGCAAGCAAGAACGTGGTGAAAACTGGCACGGGTTTGAGCGCAGCGGCGTGCGATTCGTGCAATGCCCGGCTGAATATAAAGAGGGCGTTACTTGTAAGTCTTGCAAACTTTGCAGCCATGCAAAGCGAACAACGATTGTAGGCTTCACAGTTCACGGTACACGCGCAAAAAGCGCCGACATCATAGCGAGAGGTTAAGCAATGAACATATCACCCAACACCAAAGCAAAGCAGTTGCGCGACACCGGCCTACGCCTTCGCTTCATTCGACGCGGCATTCAGCATCTTCACCAAATGCCCAACAAAAACGAATGCCACATTAAGCAGCTTCAAAAATTAGTGAACGAGTACGCGATTCTCACATCCAGCCGAGGGGTTCAAAATGACCGATAACCGACAAAAACACATCGACAAGGTGCGCAAGCTGTTAAGCATGGCGCAGCACAACGCCAGCAATGAAAACGAAGCGGCAACGGCTCTGCGGCAAGCAGAGTCCTTAATGCGCAGGTATGACATCGCGCACTCCGAATTAGAGGCCAGCAAGCTTAAAGCGGACGATATGATGCGCGGCGACACTAACGAAAGCCGAAATAGTTTGTGGGTTTGGTATTTGGCGTGGGCGGCGGCTAACGTTACCGACACCAAGCCCACCAAGCGGCAAGGGCTAGTGCAATTTGTCGGGGTTACTGAAGATGTTCAAATTGCATTGATGTTTTTCGATTACCTGACAAACGTAGTTGAACGATTAGCCAAAAACTATGCGGGAACCCGCTCCGAACGAAACGCTTTCAAGATGGGCGCGGTAATGGGCATCGGCGGTTCCGCTAGAAAAATCCAACAGGAACGGCGTGAAGCTTTCGCGCAAGCCAACACCACCGGCACCGATTTAGTCGAGGCAAAGGGCGCTCTAATCGAAAGCACCTTCAACCTACGCTATAGCAAAGCCAAGCGGGTTAACGTTTCGAGTCTTACCAGCTACCGCGCAGGTTTGGCAGCGGGCAAGAAGGTGTCTTTAACTTCCCAAATCGGCGGCACCAGCCGCTCCGCAATCCGATAGCTGAAAGCGGTAGCGTCGAGCGCATAGCTTCGGTGGTGCGCTCCGCGATGCCGCTCCGGTGTCATTCAGAAAATTAAGGAAATAAAAAATATGGAAAAACTAATTCCACCGATTTATAAGACGTTAACCAAAACTATGATCGAAAAAGGGAACCCCGATTGCTGGGCGGAACTGGCAACTTTCGCCCGTTTGTTTGGTGTCGATTTTGACGCGCTTGAAAACGGGCAGCGCATAGAGGTGCCGCTGGCATTTACCGATGGGAGTGTGAGCGTTATCCGCTTTTACCGAGTGACGGGCAAAGGTGGGCGACAAGACAAACGCTACAACATCCCCGCCGCAGATCTTCGCGCACAGGCCAGCGTAGGCGATACCATCGCTTTCACGTTTAAAATCGACGAGAAAGGTCAGGCGATGATCTGTGCTAATGTCACCCGCCAACCTGATTTTGCTTATTTAGTAAATCAGAATTTAAACGTTACCCCTCTAAAGGTGAAAATATGAACAAAGAAAGAATCGAGGATTATCGCGAAGCTTTGCTATCAATTACAGCACTCGCGCAAGATGGGATAGAACCTCAAGAAGCGATTGCGGTAGGTATTCAATTCTTCGCGAAGATGGCCTTTGATATGGCCCCCAACGAAGAAACCGCTAACGAAGTTATTTCTCTAGGAATCAGTTTCGCTCTAGAAGACTCGCGGAGTGAGAAGTAATGCAAACAGATGTAAAAATTCGCCGATATTATCACGGGTGGCTGGTGACCTATCCCAGCGAATTCACCAATTGGGATTGCCGAACCTATCGTGAAGAATTCTTCGAATCTCATATTGGTGGCGAATCGGCATTCAGAAAAGCGCAGCGTTTCGTGCGGGAAACCAAGGGGGAAATGAAAAAAGCAGAAGAAAGAGAGTTAGAAAGCCTCATTTAGGCCATAAATAGGCAAGGCACGGGTTAGAGCGGTTTAGGCACGGGTTGGTTTTCGCTAACCCGTGCCTTTTTTTTGCTTATAAATCAATGAGTTAGGTCACTAGGCACGGGTGGCACGGGTGGCACGGGTAACTTTCCGGTTTGCTGGGGGGCAGGTGTGCGCGTGCAAGCACGGGGCCAGTAGGCACGGCGGAACGGCTAAAAGTATTACTCTTATATTTCTCTCTTAAAATAAAGAGTAATAACCTGTGCCACCCGTTCCTTACCTGCAAAGCCGCAACGCAGCGGGGTTTCTTGGTACAGGGTGCAAAAAACCAACCCGTGCCCAACCTGTGCCTTTTGGCCCAACCCGTGCCTACCGACACCGCTTTACTTTTCACCCGTTTTTTCTGGCAAATCTGCTTCAGAGGTGTTTTGGGGTCGTTTTTGAAAACCAAACCTGAAAGGTCAAAAATCTTGAACGGTTTTGATATTGATGTTTGGTTTCAAAAAAAAAAACCCCTCTGAGTAGAGGGGTCTAGGTGGGGGTGGGGGTCGAACGCGAAAGAGATATCACCTCCTTACAAGCCTTGATGCTGTTTCTTTATTTTGCCTATTTGACTCTGATAAGCAAACGTCTTTGCGATCTGATCCCTGGTCAATATACCCCGCTCACGCTTGTACATGGTCGAGTCAGCGACTTGAATCTCACCGCCCTCATCAAGAAACTTCTGGACCGCGTCAGCAGTTTTTCGCCTTTCAGCTTCTCTCTTTGGATCAGTAGATGGCCTCAATGGATCGTCTCCTCAATCTCTAAAAAATCAACTTCACACCGGCAGCAGGTTGACCAGTATTCGTAAGTCCACCTCTCAACCCGCTGGTCACCATAAGGCTCCATATCGATGCAGATTTCTTCTATGACATCGCAAAGCTTCTGGCACTTGCAGCACCTATAATCGGTCATTGCACACCCCCTCTATTTTTAAATAGTCGGTGTGCGCTCCGTCCGCCAGACGAGAGCAATAGGCGGACTCTGAAGCGAGTGCGTCCTGATAATCCTGCTCTCCTGCCAATCCTAAAAGAACGAAAAATAGAGCCGCTAAGGCGGCACTTGTCGCAGCGTTCATACTTACTCCTTAAAACCTTCCCAGCGTTCGCGGAAAATGTCTTTAATTTTGGTTACTGTGCTGGGCGCTATACCTAGCTTTCGCGCTATTTGTTTTGCGCTTTTGCCTTTACGGGTATCACCGACAATCGTGCTTACGATTTCTTCGTTTTGGTCAAGCCTTAAACCCGTAGCTCCCTTAGAACGTGGGCCGTTAAAAATTCGTAGCAAACGTCCATCAATAACGACCCTCGTCGCTTGGTAAAATATATCACTCATTGTTGTATACACCACTTCTTGTTGAAATAAAATGTAGCAGTTGAGCAGATTGATGGCGTATATGATGTTTCGGGGGCCACCATCGTACATCTACTCTGTTTCTCGTCGCAGGAAACCAGCCTATGAAAAGCTTTTTTTGCGCACAAACTGACGCTGCTACTCGCCTGTTGAGGAAGTGCGCCCCCTAATCTGTGTTGTCCAAATGGAATTTTATTTTCACGCCGTCTGTGTAAACGTTTTCTTCGTCGTAATCGTGCTTAACGTTCTGCGGGGCGTACTGTAGCCACTCCGCAAAAGTGCTGCCCTTTTTAAGATCATTACTGCGATAGGCTGCGCTCACAGTTTGAGCAATTACCGCCGCACTCTTATCTCTATGGCAGAACGATTCGTTGAAATCAGTTTCGTGGGTGAAAGGTGAGTCGTAGTCTTGAACGACTATCCGATCACGGAAAATATTCAGCAGGTCGCTTACATCTTCGATTGTTAGCTGCGCGGATAAGTCCCAAATGTCTTCAGCTTTAAACTTTAGCTGACGAAGACTATTTAATTCTTCGCGCTGCGAACGGTAAGTGTTTTCTCTGTCGAAAGCGGCGGCAGTAATTTCCTGCCTGTCGTTTCGATCCTTTATTAGTTTGTCATTCTCCTTTTGCAGTTCATTTACTTCTTTCAGTCTTTCCTGCGCTATCTCCGTCAAATTGACTATCTGCGCAGCCTTAGATAAATATGGCACATCATCCTCCTTGAAGAAAACCATAACAGCGTTATCGCTCAAGAAAGAATCTAACAACAAAAAGTTAACTTATCAACCTGCGGGAAACATTTAATTGCGGAATGACTCATGCATCGCATCACATTACATTTTTGTCCACGATGTTATGACACCACCAAAATAGATCGTGTTCGTCCATGTCATGTTTTATCAGATTTACGCGCAAACATACAAGCTGTACGTTTCGCGGGGAGAAAACGTAGCCCTTTTCTTGATCAATTCGGTCAAGAGACACGTTCATATCTTTGCCCTTTCGACCCTTGCCGTCTTTTGCTGCTTGCATCCGCACACCGGACAGGGCGCAACGCCCGTCCTGCTCTTGCCAGATCTGCATAACTTGATCTATGTCGATATCCCACTCTAGCCCACGCTTTTTGGCTCCGTACTTTGCCTTGGCAACGGTGTTGCGCAGGTAATCTCTAGGGCTGTTATTTTGGATACGGAACTCCGCTACAGTGCGGCATTTCCGACAAGTGTTTTCAACGGAACCGTCTAGCCTTTGATAGAACAGATCGGTTTGCTTGTCCTCCCCACAGGCAACGCAAATTTTTAATTTCATTGCGGCAGTATAGACGTACTAGAAGGGTACGTCTTCGTCGCTCCAGTTAGATGGGTCTAACGGATCTAACCTATCGTCTTCCGTCCACTCAACGCTAATGCCTAAATACTCTTGAAAGCTTTTACGCGCCTGTTTTAGCCCCGCTAACTTAACTGCTCTAAACCGTGCGCCTCCCGCTCTTTTATGCACCTCTTCGGTGTAGATGCCGGTCTTGCGCAGCGCCTTCCAGAAACTGTTCTCACGGGTTATGGCCTCGTAGCGTCCCTTCACGCTTGAAGTATAGATAGCGTAAAGCTGTGTCTTGCTTACCTCATCACCGAACTGAAGCGATTCTCCTGCAATTTTATGCTCTCTGAATTCTGCGTTTTGTAAACTGGCTAACAAAAACGCATCTACACCGCCCAAGTTTTCCAACTTCTGTTCGTCCAGGGCGGCAGTCTGGGGTGCTTTTCGCACGTTAACTGACGATAGGTCAAAGTGCTTGAGGTAATAGAGAAGTGCGGAGCCGCCACCGTTGTGAAACCATGAGTCGAGCGACTCGAAATACTTGCTGTCTTCTTTGCGGCAGTCGCTGATATCAAAAACTGCAAACCGCCTCTCATCCAGCGTAGCTGGCACAACGAAGTCATCGTTACTTGTAAACACAATGCGTGTGTAGTTTGGTGCCATATAACCGTCCACGCCTTTCTTCTCTACAAAAATTTGGCTGGCGGTCAGTAGGTCTTTCAATGCCGACTCCGCAGCCTTAGCACCTGCCCAATAAGCCTCTTCGCCTACCAGCAGCAACGTCTCTTGTAGGTGCTTGTTAAAGTTGCCGGTGATGTGCTCTGCCTTACTGGCGCTGGTGAAGTGGCTCTTCACAAGCCAACCTAGCAACTCGGCAAATTTTGTCTTGCCTGTACCCTTCAGCCCTCTTAGCACTAGACCTATGCCGATTTTGACTTGCGGCTGCTGAACCATCTGCGCGGCCCATGCTATTATCCAGTTTGCGTTTGCGACATTCCCGTCCGCAATAACGTACGTTATGAAGTCAATCCACGGGCGTACATCGCCCTCCACTGGCTCAACTGACCACCCGCGCCACAAATTATATTGATTGATTGATTCGCCGTCTGGGCTGAACGCCAGACCGGCGGGGTATGTCTTGCGCTCTTCATGCTCAAGCCACATATCGACCAGATTGACTAGCCTTGGCGTTTTGCCCTCATAGCTCATAACCCGTTGGTTCTGAAACTCTTTTCTCACATCTTCTAGGCCGTACAGGACTGTCCGGTCTTGAAATATATCGTCGCGCACCACCCGTGCATGGCCTTCAACCAGCACCAATGACCAGTTCTCCAGCATGTGCGGTAAAACCTCATCGACCTTTTCCCGCATGACCTCTTCAGCCTCTTCTTTCTTAGCGAGGGATGCTACATAGGCCAGCGTCACCGGCACCTTGCCGTTGCTGTCGAAGCTCTCCCAACGCTTTTCGCACTCCCCGTCTTTGAACTTCTCACCGTCAGCAGACCACTCTGCCCAAAGCTGTAGCCCTTCGTCATCACCATCGAAGTGGTGGTGTAGAGCCATCCCAACTCGGAACCAGTGATCGTGATCGATGTCTGGATCAACCTTGCCAAGCATCTCGCTGACATCTTCGGCTTCCGCTTCAAACTTCGGACGCAGCGCAAGCAGTTCGTCGTACTCACTGAGGTTGCTGTCCATACCTTTCCGGCTTTCCTGCCAACCAGCCTCGCGTGCCTTGCGCTCAAAGAACTCTACGAACCTCCGCGCCGTTTCTTCTGTTAACTCAGGCAGTTCGTCGTGATTTACCGAGTCCAACGAGGCGTAGGACTTCAACCAGCGGTAGGGCTTCTGCGTATCTGGATGCACTCCGAACGCGACAAACTGCTGCCCGTCACCTAAGACTTCTACGGCGTGCTTGTTGCCTTCCTGACACTCAAACTCAACGGACTTGATCTTTTTGCGCGGGCTTCCGCGATAGGCGAAAAGCATCTTTGGCTGGTTGCCGATCCGCGCAGCGGCGATTCCGACATTCTCTTCCAGCCATTTAGCACACAGCTTAACTAAACTTACGTTTCTGCAATCGACATCGACTGCAATTGTGTTTTTGCACAGCACGCCGATTCCGCTCTCAGGAAATTCTTTTGACCATCGCGCTAAATCGTCATGCGTGGCGTTAGCTTTCTGCCACTCATCTATGCATGGAAACTTTTTACCTTTTTTAATAGGGATGACTTTATAGCCACGGTCTATCAACCGTGTTCCGATTTCTTCCAACATAACTCCCCCTTTAAACTAAATCTTGCCGGTCACTTGATCGCACCAATCCGCGCATTCGCGGCATCTCTCTCCGGCCATTTCAAAAAGAGCAGCAAGAAAGAAAAACACGATTTCAAAAACTTTGACCGTATAACCCAGGGTTTTATATAGATATTTTGTCATAGCCCTTTCTTCCACTCAGCAGCTAACTGTTCGGTTGAGGCGACCAGATCGGGGCACAAAGACTGCCATGTCACTTCACCCTTGGTGAGAAGTTCGATTTGACAAGCTCTCGACGCTGGCAACACGCCACTTGTCCGCCACTTACTAATGGCTTGCTTCGTAACGTCAAGCCGTCCAGCGAGTCTATTAAAAGAATCGTTGGCTAAAAGATGACAAGCAAAGTCAAGTTGCTCGATAGCTTTTCTTCGATTCGGATCACTTTGATAACGCATTTCGCAAAATCTCCTTTTAGTTGCGATTTCATGTTGACAAGATAAACGAGGGGAAATACGCTTTGCAACCTAAATTATCACTTTCAACATTTTGTTGAGATTTACGGAGGGTTAATGCAGCAATTTGATTTAGAACTGGACGGCCCTGCTCATGCTGAGTTAAGCGCAAGCTCCGCGCACCGCTGGATAGCCTGCCCTGCAAGCGTTCAAGCCAGCAGAGGGATACCTGACAGTTCTAGTCCCGCAGCCGCTGAAGGAACAGCCGCTCACGAACTGGCTGAACGCTGCTTGTTGACTAGTTCGCAGCCCCACGACTTTTTAGGTGAAACGTTTAACGGCTACGCAGTCAGCAAAGAGATGGCAGACGGCGTACAGGGCTACGTCGATTTCTGCCGTGCGTTGCCGCAGGACCGAAGCTACATAGAGCAGCGATTAGACTTTTCGATGTGGGTGCCTGACGGATTTGGCACTGCGGACTTTGTGTCGATTCGCGAAGGCGAAGCATGGGTTGTCGATCTAAAATTCGGGCGCAACATAGTGTACGCCGATTGCGACCAGCTTAAAGTTTACGCGCTAGGCGTAATACGCGCGTTTGGTTTCGACGCTCAGATCGACATTGTAAATATGACGATTGTGCAACCCCGCATCCACCATAAAGATACTCACACGATGCGCGTCACAGAGCTACTGAAGTGGGCGAAGGATGTGCTACAACCCGCCGCCACCGCCGCTTTAGGCGACAACCCCGAATTCAAGGTTGGCGAGAGCCAATGCCGCTTCTGCAAAGCCGCACCAACGTGCAGAGCGATAGCAAACCACAACATGGAGCTGCTTGAAGCCGCCATCGATGAGCCGGTCACACCGCCTACGCCTGAAACATTAACCGTTGAAGAAATCTCAAAGCTGCTGCCAGAGCTTGGACTAATAAAATCTTGGTGCGACAAAGTTGCGGCCCACGCATCTGAACTGGCGCGGGACGGTCAAGAGATCGCTGGCTACAAGCTTGTCGAATCACGAACAAACAGACGCTGGTCGGACGATCAAGAAGCTATCCGAGTGATGCAGCGACTAACGAATGAGCCTGTGTATTCGGCTAAACCAATTTCGCCAACCCAAGCCATTGGCTTGCTTGGAGCGAAATGCGATGACGTAAATTCGATCATCGTCAAACCAGCGGGAAAACCGACACTGGTTCCTGTATCAGATAAGAGACAGGCATTAAGTAAACCGGCAGATCTGCTAGATAAATTGGACTAAATAGGTAATAGAAATGGATAAGACAGTAGTTTTGAAAAACGTGCGTTTGTCATTTGCAGACATTTGGCAACCAAAAGCGTTTAACCCAGGCTCACCGCTAAAATACTCTTGCAACTTTTTATTAGATAAAGAGACGCAGGGTGATCAAATTAAAGCGTTAGAAAAGAAAATGTCAGAAATGGCCTTGGACTTTTTTAACGGCAAACCGCCCAAGGGCATCAAGCGGTGCTTGGGCGATGGCGAAGAAAAATCCTATGAAGGTTACGAAGGCCAGATGTTTCTGAGCGCAAGCACTGTCAGAAAACCAGAAATTATTGATCGCGACAAAATGGAGTTAGTGGAGTTGGATGACAAGCCCTACTCCGGTTGCTACGTCAACGCGGTCATAGGTTTGTGGGTGCAGGACAACCAGTACGGTAAGCGAGTAAACGCTAATCTGGACTTGATTCAGTTTGTTAAAGAAGGTGATCGGTTTGGTGGTGGTGGCGGTAGCAAAGCCAACCTGTTGGATGACATAGGGGACGAAGCCGCTGCGGATGTCGTTGCAGAAGCAGAGGACTCGTTTTTCGAGTGATCATCTCAATCGACTTTGAGACTTACAGCGAGTCTGACATTCGCTCCGCTGGCGCTTACGCCTACGCAGATCATCCGAGCACGGAAGTGATCTGCTTGGCGTGGCGCGTCAACGAGGAACCCCCAGAGCTTTGGCTTTGGGGAGATCCGCTTCCCATCCAGCTTTTTAATTACATAGAGAAAGGCGCTCAGATTTGGGCATGGAACAGTTTCTTTGAGATGTGTATTTGGAATTTAGTTTTGGATTGGCCTCGCATCCCCTTTGGGCAGTGGAATGACACCGCAGCCCTTAGCTCTGTACAGGCTTATCCCCGTGCGCTGGGTAATTGTGGCGCGTTTTTGGGGCTGGAAGGTGACCAAGCTAAAGATAAGCGCGGCAAGCTGCTAATCCAGCGGTTGTGTAAACCACAAAAAGTAAGGGCCAAGCGTGCGAAATAGAGATCCAGAACTGCTGAAGGAAATGTACGACTACTGTGAACAGGACGTTGTTGCAGAGAGCGAAATACGAAAACGCCTGCGCGATCTGCGCGGGACTGAGCGCCAAATATGGGAGCTTGACCAGAAGATTAACTGGAGAGGCGTGCGCTTAGATAAAGAGAACATTGAACATGCGTTGGCGATCATCGCGGACGTAGAGAAAAAGTTAAACGCCGAAGTGTTTGAGCTAACAAATGGCGAGATGTCATCAACCAGCAGCCGTGCCAAGGCTCTGGATTGGATCAATCGCCAAGGCGTGTCGATGGACAGCTACGACAAAGCTGCCGTTGTTTGTGCATTAGAAGGTGTTTGCCCACCAAAAGTTGAGCGATTCCTGCAAATCAGACAGGCGCTGTCGCGCAGTAGCACGAAGAAGTATCAAGCTATGTTGTCTTGTTTGGGGCGCGATGGCAGAGCACATGGCAGCATGATTTACTGCGGCGCTGCCACGGGGCGGTGGACGGGCCGTCACTTCCAACCTCAAAACTTACCGCGCCCAACAGTTGATGACGTTGACGCAGTCATCGAACTATTCAAACACAGAGATCCGTCACTCTTTCCATGCGAACCGATGGAGGCACTTTCCAGTTGTCTGCGGGGAATGCTTATCGCCAGCGAAGGTAACAGGCTAATCGTCAGCGACTACAGCGCCATCGAAGCGCGTGTCATTGCTTGGCTTTCAGGGCATGACACGGTGTTGCAGTCATTCCGTGATGGGCTTGATCTGTACAAAGTTACTGCGGCGGCGATGGAGGGTTGCGACTACGACGATGTGGACAAGGATCAACGATTTCGAGGAAAAGTAGCAAGCTTAGCACTCGCCTATCAGGGTGGAGTTCGCGCCTTCCAGAAAATGTCAGAGAACTACGGCACTAATGTTGATGAACCCACCGCTATCAAGATCAGAGACGAATGGCGTGCAGCCAACAAGCCGATAGCAAAGTTATGGAACGAAGTTGAACGCGCAGCAATGAACGCTGTGCGTTATGGGACTGAGCAAGATACCCGTTGCGGATCGTTCAAACTTGTTGAACGTGACCTTCTCTTCAAGCTGCCATCGAAACGAATACTTTCATTCCCCAGAGCCTCACTGACTGACGGTGCATACGGTGAAAAGCTAATTTACGAAGGCATCAACAATCACACCCACCGCTGGGGCCAGATAGACAGCTACGGCGGTTCGCTTGTGCAGTCTATCACACAGGCTGTCGCTAGAGATCTGTTAGCTCAGTCAGTGTTGAACATAGAGAACGCTGGATACCCCGTGGTTTTGACTGTCCATGACGAAATTGTCGCGGACGTACCCAAAGATTTTGGATCGTTAGACGAATTTAACTCCTTAATGTGCAAGCTGCCTTCGTGGGCCAAAGGTTTACCCGTGGACGTTGAGGGCTATGAGTCGGAGAGATACCGGAAGTGAGAGAGTCCAGCGTTGAGCGGACTGTCAACAGCTACGCCAGAGAGCGAGGCTGGCTGGCCTTCAAATGGACCTCCCCCAGCCAGCGGGGTGTGCCAGACATGATCTATTTCCGTGATAGTGAATGTTTGATGATCGAGTTCAAAGCCCCAGGCAAAAAACCCACTGTATACCAACACGCTATTCATAAACGGTTAAAAGCACATGGCTTTCACGTTTATGTCGTAGATAACGTAGCTCAAGGAAAATTACTATTTTAGATCACAGCGACTTGCATCAATATCAGCTACGCGCAGCCCAGTTTATAAAAGACAATCGAGCGTGCGCCCTTTGGGTGGATATGGGGTTGGGCAAGACTGTTAGCACCTTGACCGCATTAGTCGATTTGATTGCGACCAAAGAGGTGAAAAAAGTTCTCATTATCGCGCCATTGCGCGTGGCGCAACACACTTGGCCTCAAGAGATTCAAAACTGGTCGCACCTTAAAGCCTTACGGTTTTCTGCGCTGGCGGGGTTGAGTCCTACCGAAAGAGAAGAGGCGATGCACTCTTCGTCAAACATCCACATCATCAACAGGGAGAACCTACCTTGGCTCGTAGAAAATTTAGGGCGCAATTGGCACTACGACAGCGTAGTAATAGACGAGTCCAGCAGCTTCAAAAGTCACAGCAGCCAGAGGTGGAAGGCGCTGCGTCAGGTGGTGAAGACGGGCAAGATCAAACGGATGGTGCAGTTAACCGGAACGCCGTCACCCAACACCTTAATGGAGTTGTGGCCTCAGATTTATCTTCTTGACGGTGGCAAAAGGTTAGGCGACACCCGTGGCAAATTTATTGACACTTTTTGCAAACAGGTCGGCAACCCGCAGTGGAGCCAGTACCAAGTACGCGCAGACATGAAAGAAGTTTTGCAGCGTCGAGTTGCTGACTTAGTTCTGCGAATGGCGGCAAAAGATTACTTGGAGTTGCCAGACCGCATTGACAGCAACGTAGTTGTGCAGTTACCGCCCAAAGCAAAAAAGGCTTACCAACAAATGGAAAAAGATTTCTTGATAGATCTTGATGACGGTGAGGTTTTGGCGAGTAACGCTGCGGTAAAAGTAAACAAACTACTGCAAGTTTCATCCGGTTCTGTTTACATCGAGGACGGATACACCGTTTTGCATGACGCAAAAATTGAAGCGTTGAAAGAAATTGTAGAAGCCTCAAATGAACCTGTGCTGGTGGCTTATAACTTCAAAGCTGACGCTGAAAGGATCTGCAAAGCTATTAAAGGCGCAAAAGTGTTAGGGAAAGACAATCGGTTGATCGACAAATGGAACCAAGGTGGCGTTCCGTTGATGCTTGCGCACCCCGCGAGTGCTGGGCATGGCTTGAACTTACAGCAAGGTGGGTCACTGGTTGTATGGTTCGGGCTTTCGTGGTCGTTGGAACTCTACCAGCAGTTCAATGCGCGTTTGCACCGGCAAGGTCAAAAGAAACCAGTTCGTGTCGTTCACATACTGGCGGACACGGGCGCAGATTGGATGGTGAAAAACGTTTTAGAAAGTAAAGAAACAGAGCAGAACGCTTTGTTCAAAGTTGTACATTTAATGAAACAAAGACAACAAAAAGTTGACAAATCTCTTTAATACTATGATACATTCCTGATTGGATATTTTGCCTTGGGTAGCGTTTTGAAAGAATTTAAAGATAGATTTGCGAAAGCGTGTTTGGACAACCCAGACATCCCCCCTTTTAACAGAGGGCAACAAACTTTTTTGGCGCAAAATCTTGGGGTTAGCCAAGAAGCTGTCAGAAAATGGTTTTACGGAGAGAGTAAGCCAAAAAGCCCAACTGCTCGAAAGTTAGCGAAGCTGCTGAAGGTTGATTACCTTTGGCTGATGATGGGAACAGAGCACGGGGAAATAGAAATAAAAAAAGTGGCTGCGCAACGGCAGGACTCCGCCGTTTACGCTTTTATGGCTTTTATGCTAGAACAAGGATACAGCGCAGCTTTTGAACAAAGCGACAGTGACACAGACGTAGTTAGCATTCGCGGCGGAGAGCAGAATCAATTTACAGTACGCGCAGTCGAGTCTGCTGAAGAACATATGTTCGTTCGGTTTCCATCAAGCAGCCTTTCTTTAAGCACTTCTATTGTTGCAGTGAAGACACAAAGCAGCAGCTTGTCGTTTGATTTTTTGATTGTTAAACCTGAAATGTGGGAATCTGAATCTAAAAAGAAAGGCAGTATGTCTGTGCTGAAAATAACCAACCCGTCAAAAAGAAAGTATCTTGTTGGCGACACCAAAATACCGTTTTATTTGGAGTAACAATGGACAAACCGTACCTAACATCCGTCGAGTTAGCCGATCTTTTCGGTATCAGCAAAGGCGCTTTGATGAACTCGATCTCACGATCTGAGTTTCCCGTACCCACATACCGACTTGGCAGACAAAGAGTCGCTGATAAAATTGTTGTGGAGACATTTTTTGAAGCTCGACGGCTTGAAGGATTGCAAAATATTACAACATGATGTTGTTCGCACAACATTAAATTGAGTTACTTTATGGTAGATGATATGACTGAATGGGCAAACGCAAAGCAAGACAATGTAAATCGACCTCCGCACTATAACCAAGGGGAGATCGAATGCATAAATTATTTAGAAGACAATTTAGGTGACGGGTATTCTTTTTACCTTGAAGGTAACGTAAAGAAGTACATGCACCGCTTCAGACATAAAGGTCAAGTGGTGCAGGATCTTCAGAAGGCGCAATGGTACTTAGCTCGACTGATAGATCACTGTTCGACTCAGCGTCCATAGCTGCTACTACCTTATCAGCGTTCAGGTGCGTGTATCTCTTGAGCATGTTCAAGTCTCGGTGACCAGAAAAAAGCTGTACGCGCATTATGTCGTAGCCAAGCTCAAACAAGCGGCTGATACCCTCATGCCGCAAATCGTGAAAGCGCACTTGCAAACCAGCTTTTTTAGCCGCCGCTCTCCAACGATTGCTCAATGTCTCATCGCGATACGGAAATATCCTAGCACTGGTTCTCTCTTGCCTTTGGACAATCTTAGCGGCATCCTCTTGCAAAGGTACGCGGACATACCGCTTACCTTTTTTTGGGCACTTCCTCCACAGACCGATTGTCCGACCATCGTCGCCTAACTCATCCCAAGTCATGTCGAGTATTTCGCCACGGCGCATCGCTGACAGCACAGCAAACTTGACAATGTCCTCAAACGGCATCTTAGTGCTGGCGCTGCTGATAACCCTGTCAATTTCTGCATCGGTCATCCTGACCTCTCGCTCATCACTTTCTGACACGATCCGCATCGATCTCAGGAAGTGAGAAGCTTTTCTGAATTCGTCCAGTTTAGGTGTGCAGTCATACGCCGCTTCAGCAGCTTTTAGTAAACTACCTAAGTAGAGCATGTCTTTTTGCACTGTGCTGGGGTGAACTTTCTCCCCGCGCTTTTTGGCAAACTTAATTATTATTGGAGACGTTAACTCGCTAAGGTTTAGATGCCCCAGTTCCTCCTTTACACCTTTAAGGTGACCCACCTTATCTCTACGGAAAGGGCCGTATTCTTCTAAATAAGTGGTGATCAACACTCCGAGGTTTGAAGTGTCCTCAAACCAAGTGCCTTTATATAGTGCTAATTCTATTTCTTTCATTCTAGCTTCAGCCTCAGACTTTTTAAGAAATCCACTCTCTGAGATTGTGTCTATTCCAACTCTGCGAATCAGAACTCTGTAGCCTTTTCCGTGCTTATTAATACTGCCCATTTTGGTACACCCTTTGGTACATGTTGAGCATTAGTGTAAAGGGTCAATCGTTAATTGACAACGGGAATTGCACCACTGGTGCAACCCCACTGTTACGTTAAGTTATTGATTATTATCAATTATTATGTATTGTGGGGGATGATGGATAAAATGATAGGTCATACAAAACAATGACTTAGAGCCGATTGGTTCATTCTTGGTTCATTTTTTTGATTTTTTCTTCTTTGCCGTCTTTGCGGCAGCTTTGAAGTCAGAATCTGAAGGCGCTCCTTTACTGCCCTTGCTCCGCATTTTTTCTTTCGATCCAGCGGCAATCCTTTTCTTCTTTGCAGCGATGTTAGCATAAAGTCCTTTTCGCTTTGCAGGCATTATTTTCTCCTTGATTTAGCGCCAGCGCATTTCCAGCGTTTGCGTGATAAATTGTTTGGTGTGTTCGGATCGTTTGCTTTCTTCTTAGGCAAACGCTTTTTGATTCCAAGACTACGGGCGCAGTAAGAGTCACCTTTGCTAGTCCCAGGCTTCACTCTGGAGCCGCCCCCTTTAGCCTTACCGGCCTGACCGTAAGACACCTTCTTTCCAGAAGCTGTAACTTTAACTTTTGCTTTCCCTTTACGCGGTGTTGGCATTTGTACTCCTATCCTTTGACCCACCAAAGCACCAAGCCAATAGCCAGAGGGACTAAGCCAAGGCACAGGGCCGCAACTATTAAAATTTGAATTATTTGTTTTCGTTTTTTACGCCTCAAAGCCTCAAGCCGCTTCACTTCTTTTTGTCGATTCTTTCTCGCTTCAGCGGTCTTAACCTGTATCTCATTCCAAAGATCAAGTCTGTGTGTCGCCTCAAAGACTTGACGGATAGCTGCTCGGCTTTGGCGCAGTTGCTCTTCAGCCATAACAATTTTCATGCTTTCCGATTCGGATAAGTTCTTGCTGTTCTTTGCCCGTTGGAGGTCAAATTCCGACTCCCCTAATCGCCCAATGTAAGCTCCTAGTGATTCAATATTTGACGCGGCACCGGCAGCCATTTCCAATGCCTTACAGGCCGCAGTTACCGCCGCTACGGCTTCAATAATCATCTGACTATCTGACTACGTTAGAATCGAGCATCCCGCTTCGTATTGCGTTCATGTCTCTTTCGTATTGGCTCAGGTTTGAGTCATTGGGGTCTGCTAAGTTGGCATAGTCATCCAACATCTGCCGCCCTAGCTCTCCGTAAAAGGGTTGCGGTTCTTCTTCTAAAGAGCCGCCGCCCATTGCCTTTCTGGGGTCAACACTAGTCATAGATTGGGGAGGTGGCGGCGTAGCCAGAGAAGGCAGACCGCCAGATAACATACCGGATGCGTCCTGCACACCCGCCGACTGATTGATCTGCTTTAGCAATGACCCGCTGTCAACCATGCCAGTAGGCGTAGCTGTTGCTGGGTTGTTGATAAAACCTAGCACGCTGGTTCCGTACTGCTTATCTAAATCACTTAGCATGTTTGCAGTGCCGCCCTGCTCACCGCCACCTAAAACGCTAAAAGCCTTAGAAGCCCTGCCCATTACGCTATCTAGTAGTCCCATTACTTGACCTTCCTTGTGTCTAACACGCCGCCCATCAGGGCGTTCATATCTTTATCAAACTGGCTCAACGCTTCTTCTTCAAGCCGTCCGCCCTGCCCCGCAGCAATTTCCAACTTTTGGTACGTTGGGTCGCGAAGAAGTTTTCCTGTTCGGTTTGTAAGTATTGCTAAATTAGATTTTACAGTTGGCGCATCTATAATTCCTTGAGCTAAACCGATTGCCGCCCCTACACCACCCCCACTCGCCGCGCCTGCGGCTGTTTTGATTGGAGCGCCGATTCCAACTAAGTCTCTGTTCCCAATTCTGGAGGCGGCTGGGTTTTGTATTTTCCGTTGCACTTCAGAAACCTTTCCATAGGCAGCGTTAATTTGAGCCAGTTGAGGGTCGAGTATTTCTAACTGCTCTTTAGCTGCCTTCGCTATGGCTTTTAAAGTGGCTTCTTGTACATCGTCTATTTTTCTGTTGTCGCCCAGCTTTTTGTCGTAGCTCACAGTCTGATAGATGTTTCTTTTTATTTTTGCTACGTCTTGAGGCGTAAGCCGACCACCGGCAAAGAAAATGCCGTCCCTCATATCCTCGACAACTTTATCAATTTTTGCCATGTTGCTTTTAGCGTTAGGGTTGAGAGGAACGAAATCTCTTTCCACCTCATCGACATAGGTAAATAGTTTGTTTGAGGGTATTTCAACGTCTTTCTGAGTCAACGCGCCTTCTGCCGCACCAATAGCCGCGCCTAGCTTTTCTTTCTTACCTTGCACCTTTTCTAAACTTCTTTTTGTTGGTGTGGCACCAAGGTCTAATCCAGCGTCAAGCAGTCTAGCCCTTTCTGCTTCAGGCAAAGTCGTGCTTGGCTTCATCGCGCTTTGGTATAGCTTACGCGACAAAGGCTGACCCATAAGCTCCTCCACAACCGCTGTTGGTCTTCGGACTGAACCGCTTAACGGGGATAAACTGGCACCGGCATTCATAACAGAGTCTGCTAATTGTGTGTCTAATCCAGCGGATTTTAAGCCAGCTTTAACTCCCGCACCGGCTCCTGAAACCAAACTGGCTACATCAAGCAGCATTCCCGCAGGGTCTTCCATCAATGTTGTTTTGGCGCTATCAACAGAACCGTATCGGTCATCAAGCGCACCGGCAAACGCTTCACCTTCGCCTTGCCCTTCAATTTGATAACCCTCTAACCCTTCTACGGTAGTGGGCCTTTCTTGCAAACCAATAGCATTGCCAAATCTGTTTATAGCAGCCGTTGTTTCTGGCCCAATAAACTCGTTAACTTCTTGAGCAGCATTGTGCAAACCGCTCTTAGCCAAAGAACCCGCAGCATAAAGTGTGTCTATTGGATTCATTACAGCTTGAGCCGTATCAGAAGCTACATTGTAGAGGCTTGACGGTATGTTGCTAACCATTGTGCCTAGGTCAAAATCCACGCCTTCGTTAGCAGCAGCAACATTTTTTTGCGATTCAAGCAGCATCCGACCAAACTTTAGCTCGTCGGCAGGGTTGCCTGTTAACTGTGCTTTTCTGTGCCGCAGTTTTAACTCTTCAGTGTCCATTTAGTTCAGCCCCTTTGGATTTGAAGTGCTTAACGCTTCTATCTGCGCATTTATGTCATCCAGTTCAGCTTGCTCTCCAGAACTTAAAGGCGGTGCTGTCAGATTCGTTTGTGGTTGTTCGGTGAGCGCACCGCTTTGCGGCCCTGCATTGTTGCTAGCAACTTCTAGGGGTTTAGGATCTCCTAACAAAGCTTCAAACGCAGTGTTTCCGTCATAGGCTATGTTCGGGTTGAATATCTTACGATTGGTCGAGCTACTTCCGTATAAACCGTCCATTTCTGAGAGGTTATATTCCAAAGAAGAGACAGATTCGTCATAACTTTCTAAAACAATTCCTAGATTCTCTCGCAAAATTTCTGGCTTATCGAACAGTGAAAGTCTATTCAAAACTGCTTGTAAAAAAGCAAGTTCTTTTTCAGTCACCTGACCTAAAGCACCGCCACTTTTGGATTGCTCTCGCATCTTCTGTATTTCGGCAAAACCGATGTTTGCCACAAGCATTTCTAACTTGCCTTGTATTGTCTTTTCATCAGTTCCTGGGATGTACTGCAAAACACCGTCGATTGCGCGGGTTGATCCTTCCAACAGGCTCATAACCTCTTTCACTTCTCTCTCAACATCATCTCTTTTGCTAGAAAAACTTCGTATTGTTCTTTGCATACGGGGTCTGTCTGCGTGGTACACACCTTGTGCTGCGGTGTAGTTTTTAGACACAGCCAGTATTTCCTTTTGCTTTAGCTCATTGTTGAAATCAAACTTGTAACCAACAAACTCTCCGGTTTCTTTGTTATACAAAGCCACACGACCATTAGTATCTGTTACTTCTCTATATTTATCTCTAGTCACTAGCGCAGCGCGTTGCTCTGACAGAGGAGCACCTAGCTCGGCAAGTCGCTGCGCCGCAGCTTGTGACTCAACAGTGTAAAAATCAGGATTGTTGCTTTTGAACAGGTTGGTTTGCGCGTTTGCATTAGTACGGTTAGTAGAAGCCACATAACGCTGGTTACTCAAGTTCTCTAAAGCCGTAAACCGACTATCCTTCGCCGCGTCATACAAATTCGCGTTTTCTCCGTTAAGCGAATCGAGTTCTTTTAGGCGCTGCTCATGGCGTGACTGCGCTTCGCGGCTAGGGTCGTTGTTAAAAGCCTGCCCCCCTGACAGAATATTGAATGGCAAGCCGATGGTGTTTCGAGCCACATCGGTCACGGTGTCTCTGAATCGGAACATTGGATCTCTTAATTGCTCCTGCGCTCTCGCTGTCTCTCTAGCACGCTCTTGAGCAATCAATCTTTCATTATACTGACGGGTTGCAGCCGCTGGATCGCGATATGTTTGAGGGCCGTACTCTGTTGTAGGCGCACCTACGCCCCCTTCTGGAGGAAGCATTGTTTGGGTGCGGGGCAAAGCCGTCATAGTTTGTTCCGCAAACTCTTGCGCCACCAAGTTTTTAGCCTGCGGCGTATACGCCTGCGTTATTGGCTTGTTCTCCGCCAAGAACTGAGAGTTGGCAATGTTCTCAGCATCTTTCGAGGAAACAAGATCCAACGCGCCACGGTTAGTGAAGCTGTCAGCTATGTAGCTAAATATTCCCATTATTTTTCTCTCTATTTAAAGCCGAAGCCGACATTCATACCGCTGCTCTTACCCGTGCTACTGCTGGTTGCTGATGACAGGTTATTAGGCGCTCCCACAATTTGGTTGTAGAAGTTCAACGAATTGTACGGTGCCATCTGTTGACGGTATTGCTGATTAAAAAGCTGCTGCTCGTAGTCGCGACCATACTGGCCTGACGCTTGCGCTCTATCTAACCCAGAGCCAATCATGTTGGCCCCTGTTTGCTGCATACCCACACCCGCTGCGCCACCTCTGAAGGCCATGTCCGCGCCAAACTGGTTGTTTGAGGTGTTAGCGTTGAACGCCCCTTGACCTACGCCGGTTCCGAACTGACGGGCTTGATTGAATTGCCCTGCGTTATACTGATCAGCTTGCTGCTGCCGACTAAGGTTGTTCTGCAACTGGTTTGCACCCATCGTGAAACCCTGCGACCTCAACTGGTTCTGCTGCCCAGCGTTGAACTGATTAGCGTTTTGCATAAAATTAGCGTTAGCCTGATTTGCCCCTTGCTGGAATCCAGCGTTCTGGCTTGCACGCCCAGCCTCAATTCCCAACGCTTGGTTATATGCATTGCCGCGCATGTTGGAGGCGATGTCCGCCGATCTGTCGTTAGCGCCACGGGCTGCTATCGCATCCATCACAGCCCTTCGGCTTGAACCGCTGTTGCCTGACGCGGCAGCGGTTGACGCATTACCTGTTAACTGGTTTTCGTTAAGGTTGCGCGTGATATCTCTTGTTGAGGCATCGATCTGCCCCTGCAACACATCGTTGTTGATGTAGTTGCTCAAGTTGCTTTGATCAAAACCTTGGTTTACGGCGGAGTTCATACTGGCTGGGCCAGCGGTAGACGCGCTGTTGCCCATGTTGTTAGCCATTCCAAAGTTTGCGCCGCCGCCCTGCGCGGCATCAAAACCCTGAGCGCCACTGGCGTATTGGTTACCCGCACCAAATGCGAATCCCGCTCCTCGCATTGGCCCACTACCCATAGCGCGGTTGGCGTAGTTCATTGCACCGCCGTATCCTTGACGGGCCATGCCATTACCAAATTGGCCCATCGCACCTCCAGCGTTGGCTATCATATTGCCGCCA
>Ga0222715_10000538_pt1 | contig 37781 bp, 38 predicted proteins | sample C33_9DmetaG_FD_165056 | JGI IMG/M metagenome (GOLD analysis project Ga0222715, IMG submission 165056) | Estuarine water microbial communities from San Francisco Bay, California, United States - C33_9D | ecosystem: Environmental > Aquatic > Marine > Unclassified | place: USA: California...
CAGCTACCTAAAGATTGTCGAGAACTCCATTTACCTGGCGGCCGCGGCCACCGGCAAGAAACTCGGCAGCAGGTTATTCGCTGAGCTAATTGAGCGCTGCCGGCAATCGGGCATCAAGGAGATCATCGCGGTCATTGCCGACCGCGGGGCTCACGCGTCTATCGCCCTGCATAAAAAGCATGGCTTTTTGGAGCAGGGCCACCTCGCGGATGTGGCGGTGAGGTTTGGCAGGCCAATAGGCAGCTATTTATATTCGCTGAAGCTCTAGCTCGCTACCAATACCTCTTTGACCTTTGAGCGCAGAAGTTGCAGCTGCTTTGCACCAAGCCCCTGAGAGGTTATGACCACATCGGCTGTGTCGAAACCGGCAAAGGAGCTGAAGCCCTTGACTCCCCACTTCGAGTGGTCGGCTAGAACCACAAACTTCGCACTGCGCCTGATCACCTCGCGGTTGGTCTCTGCCTCCACCAGGTTTGGCGAGCTAAAGCCAAACTCCGGGTCCATGCCGTGGGTTCCCATGAAAACAATGTCGAGATTGAACCTGGAGAACACCTCACCCGCGATGTTGCCAACTAGGGAGTCGGTTGGAGTCCTTACTCCTCCTGTCAGAACAACCGTCTGGTCAGCCCTGGGCTTTTGAGCGAATAGGTCTGAAATCGGGACCGAGTTTGTAACGATGGTTAGCGAGGGCACCTCTCGCAGTCTCTTTGCCAGCGCATAGACCGAGCTTCCACCCATTAGAGCAACCGCCATTGCGGGCCTTACCATCTCGGCGGCTAGAGCTGCCATGGCATCCTTGGCGGCCTGCTCCTTCATGGAGTTTGCTGCAAACGGAGGCTCGACGGTCGAGGAGAGTGTGTTGGCAGTTACTCCGCCATGAACCTTGTCGACCAGGCCTTGGGCTGCAAGAGCCTCGACGTCCCTGCGAATTGTTACCTCGGAGACCTCTAGCGCTGCGGCAAGGTCGGATATGCGCCTGGCACCTGAGGTGCCGACCTCCTCCAAAATCCGGGCTTTTCGCTGCGCTGCGAGCATTGTTTACCGCCTCCTGACTAAAAAAGATAACTAGGTTTTTGCGAATTTGGCTGTTTTGTTACTAACGGAATGATTACTTTTGTCGTTTTTATTTCGAAAAGTTTGGGATTATTGCCTAAGTTCGTTCATACCTAATCATTTGGGTTCAGCAGTGGGTCCAACATCAGTGACTGGGTTCGGGCGAGCGGACAGGCGCCTGGCCTCGGTGGGGCGCTGATAATTGAATAGCAATTGAGTAGTTACTGGGCGGAGTCTTTACTCCGCCCAGTAACGTATTCAAACTAGAGACAACGAATGTTTCGAGGTAGGTAAGTGACTCTCCCCAAGACCGCCAGCATTGCCCAGGCAGGCACTCAGGTCATTTTTGATTTTTCATCCTCCACCCCGCAGATCCTGCACTGGGGCAGAGACCTTGGGAATCAAGCGGTCGATCAGCTCAGGGCCGCAAGCATCCAACCCGCCGCTCATGCGGAGCTAGATGAGCATCACTTCGAGGGCATCTGGCGAGAAAACGCTCGCGGCTTTATTTCGCGTCCGGCACTTTTGGGCCACCGCCTAGGTAAGGACTTCTCCCAGCTCTTTGAGCTTGTTGATTTGGCTTTGACTGAGTCCTCCATGGTTGCCACCAGCAGAGACGAGCGGGCGGGTCTTGAGGTCAAGGCAAGTTTCGTATTTGTCGGTTCTGGGGTTTTGGAGATTCGCCAAGAGGTTAAGAACCTAGGGAGCGAGACTTACTCGCTTGAGGCTCTCGAGGTGTTCCTGCCGCTACCTGACAGTGCTTCTGAGTCCATGGATTTTGCAGGGCGCTGGGTGAAGGAGCGTCAGCCACATCGCAGGCAAATCCAGCCTGGGACTTGGGTTCGCGAAGAGCGCGAGGGTCGCTCGAGCCATGACTATACGATCTTGCAGCTTGCGATGACCAAAGGAGCAAATTACCAGCTCGGAGAGGTCTGGTCGATGGGCGTTGGGTTCTCGGGGAACTCTCGCCACTCGGTTGAAAGACACCAGTCCGGAAGGACTTACATCTCTGCAGGTGAGCTGCTGCTGCCAGGAGAGGTCATTCTCGAAGCCGGTGAAACTCACAGTGCACCTAGCGTCTATGCGATTCACTCCGCGGAGGGTATCGACGGAATCTCTCACCGCAGCTACAGCTGGCTGAGGGGCAGGAAAGAGCACCCTTCAAACATCAGGCCCAGGCCTCTCACCTTGAACGTTTGGGAGGCTGTGTATTTCGATCACAACCTCGAGAAACTCTCTGAGCTTGCCGATGTCGCTCAGGAGATTGGCGTGGAGCGCTTCGTTTTGGACGATGGTTGGTTCGGCTCGAGGCGAGACGACACCAAGGGTCTTGGTGATTGGCATATCTCCGATGAGGTTTGGCCGGAGGGTCTCGGGGCTCTTATTGAGAAGGTCAAGGCCTCGGGAATGGAGTTTGGGCTTTGGTTTGAGGGGGAGATGCTGAACCCCGACAGCGATTTTTATCGGGCGCACCCGGATTGGATTCTCAAGGTCGGAGACCGCGTGCCACCGGAGGGAAGACGGCAACACGTTGTTGACCTCACCAATCCCGACGCCTTTAGTTACATTCTCGAAGCGGTCGACAAGGTTCTCAGTGACTATGACATTGCCTACATCAAGTGGGATCACAACAAGTTCTTGCTTGAGCCCGCGAGCAATGATCGCCCAGCTGTCCACAAGCAGACCCTCGCTATCTATGAGCTCTTTGCAGAGCTGAAGAGGCGCCACCCAGGCCTTGAGATTGAGTCCTGTTCATCGGGTGGCGGCCGAATCGACCTAGGTATGGCTCAGGTTGCGGATAGGTTCTGGACCTCAGACTGTAATGACGCGCTCGAGCGGCAATTTATTCAGCGCTACACCCAAATTGCGATACCACCCGAGATGCTGGGAAGCCACATAGGACCTACGCAGTCTCACACAACCGGCCGGGTGCACTCGCTTAGCTTCCGGGCCATTACCGCGCTCTTTGGCCATGCCGGTCTTGAGTGGGACGTTACCAAAACCACTACCGAGGAGCGCAAGCTACTGGCTACTTGGAGTCAGTACTACAAGGCCAACCGAGAGCTGCTGCACACCGGCAAGATGATTCGCGTTGAGCAAACAGATGACGCCAGTTTTGTTCACGGTGTTGTTTCCCAAGATCGCTCGCGTGCGCTATTTGCTTGGGTTACGCTCTCAGGTCAAGCGGGCTCTCGGCCGAACGCTATTTGTTTTGAGGGGCTGGATCCAAAGAAGAACTACCTTGTTAAGGCCGCCTTCCCCGCTGGTCAGCCAGCTTTCACCCAGCGCACCAATGTCGCGTGGTTTGCCGGGGTCAAGATGACCGGTGAGGCACTTAGAACAGTGGGACTTAGAAGCCCAATCATGAATCCAGAAAACGCACTACTAATCGAGATCGAGGAGATCTAATGCTGAACCTAGGAAAACTCCACTTCGGCGGCGACTACAACCCTGAGCAGTGGCCAAAGGATGTCTGGAAACAGGACATTGAGCTGATGCAGAAGTCCGGCGTGAACCTGGTGTCTCTTGGAATATTTTCCTGGGCAAAGATCGAGCGGAGCGATGGTGATTACCACTTCGACTGGCTAGACGAGGCAATGGAGCTTCTCCACGAGGGCGGGATATCTGTTGACATGGCTACCGCAACAGCTTCTCCTCCGGCTTGGCTGTCAAAGGCAAACCCGGAGATGCGGGCGGTCAACTTCGATGGGGTTCAGCTCTCTCACGGTGGCAGGCAGAACTACTGCGCTGCAAGCAGCGTTTATCGCCAGAAGGCCGCTGCGCTAGTGGAGCAGATTGCATCGCGCTATGCCAAGCACCCAGCTGTTGTGATGTGGCACATCAATAACGAGTACGGTTGCCACGCTCCCTACTGCTTCTGCGAAAACAGTCGGCAGGCATTTGTTGCCTGGCTCAAGGAGCGCTACAGCTCATTGGACGAACTCAACGCCTCCTGGGGAACTGACTTTTGGTCACAGCGCTACTACGACTGGGACGAGTTGGTGGTTCCGAAGCGGACGCCAGATGGCACGCACCCAAATCCCGGTCAGCAGATTGACTTCAAACGCTTCACCTCGGAGCTCACTCTCGATCTCTACAAGATGGAGCGGGACATCATTCGGAAGCACGATTCGGTGCACCCGATCACCACAAACTTCATGTCCATGAAGTTCACCTACGCGATGGACTACTGGAAGTGGTCAAGGGAGATGGACTTCGTATCTACCGACCACTATCTCGCTCAGCATGATCCAGATAACCACATCGATCTCGCTCAGCAGGCCGATCTGACCCGCGGGTTCGCGAGCGGCAAGCAGTGGCTTCTCATGGAGCACAGCACCAGCGCGGTGAACTGGCAGCCTCGCAACTACGCAAAGACTCCTGGCCAGGAAAAGCGCAACAGCGCAAGCTTTGTAGCCAGGGGCAGTCAAGGCGTGATGTATTTCCAGTGGCGCCAGTCGCAGGCGGGATCGGAGCGCTTCCACAGCGCCCTTGTTCCCCACGCCGGCGAGGACACCAGGGTATTTAGAGAGGTGAGCGAGCTGGGCAACTGGCTTGCCGAGAACCCGGGGGTCGCAGAGCACCCAACCGATAGGGCAGAAGTGGCCATGGTTTATGACTATGAGCAGTTCTGGGCTCTGATGCAGGCTAATTTGCCGACGCAGGACATTAGCTATGCCGAGACGGTCGCGAAAATCTACCGCTCATTCTGGGAGAACGGCACCCGCGTTGACTTTGTACCGGGGGATGTGGATCTTGAGACTCTAAAGCAGTACAAGCTCGTAGTGCTCCCCATGGTTCACATGCTCTCCGAACAGGAGGAGCAGGTCTATCACGACTTTGTCGCTCAGGGAGGAAACATCCTCATTTCCTACTTCAGCAATATTGCCGACAGAACCCTGCGCGTGAAGCTTGGTGGCTACGGCGGCAAGCTTGTTCGCGATCTGGCTGGGGTCTATGTCGAGGAGTTCTACCCGCTTCGTGAGGGCCAAGGCAGGCTATCAAATGGCTACGAGATTGAGCTCTGGAGTGAGCTGTCGAGGGCGGAGGGTGCCGAGGTCATTGCAAGCTTTGATGCAACCGATGTTGATGGTTCGCCAGCGCTTACAGTCCGAGATCACTCCGGGGCCAAGGTTTGGTATCAAGGCACTGAGCTCTCTCTTGACAGCCAAAAGAAGTTCTTGGCAGAGGTTTGTTCTCAGCTCGGCGTCAGCTCCGAGGGGGGCGGTAGCACCGAAGTTGTGAGGCGAGGGCCCTACAGGTTCGAAATTGATCACAAGGCCAACAGCGTAAGTCTCACAAGCTGAGCCATTGGCCTGGGAGGAGCGCCACGGCCTCACTCTTGAGAAGTCCGCAGTGACTTATCCACAGACCGAGACCCTAGTCTTCTGGCTGAGATTCAGATTAGCTAGATTGAGAGTATGTCTAGCATTTACTACAATTGTGGTAACTCGAATTTGGAGACCACTGTGGACACCTCTTCTGTACGAATTGCAAGGGATCTTCTTGAAGCCGCCAGGCTGGCGGCCAAAGTTGAACATCGCACACTCCAGGGTCAACTCGAATATTGGGCTCGTGTCGGGAAGGCTGGCCTTGAAAACCCCGACCTGCCAATCGATTTTGTCTCGGAGTCACTTGCATCCTTGGCTGAGCCTCGCGCAGAGGCATTGCCCTTCACACCCCGCTCATCGTGAGTTGGGCGATAAAACAAACCCGAAGGTTTCTTCGCACCTATAAGAGGTTGCATACAAACCAGCTCCACGAGGTGAATCAGGCAATTGAGGCGGTGGCTGCAAATCCACTATTGGGCGAACCTAAAAAGGGGGATCTAAAGCGGCTAAGAGTGCACAAATTCAAGTGCTTGGGTCAGCAGCTGCTTCTCGGCTACACGCTCGAAATCGAAGTGAAGTTGATTTATTTAGAAGCCCTGGGTTCCCATGAGAATTTCTACAGGGACTCCAAGTAAATCGTGAGTTGTTGTGCGGGTGAAGGGACTTGAACCCCCACGCCTCGCGGCGCCAGAACCTAAATCTGGTGCGTCTGCCAATTTCGCCACACCCGCTAGAACCTCAATAGCCTAATGGTTTTCGAAGGCTGTGGAAAACCCGAGACACTTTTTTGATGGCGATGCCATTGTTCAGCCATGGATTTATCCCAGGTACTAGATCGCTCCAGAGAGCTTGTTCGCTCTAGGGGCTTTGAGCCAGCTATTGCTGCAGCGAGGGCCGTTGACGAGCTGGCCGAGGGTCACGCTGAGTCAGTCGATGAGGAGCGGCTGATTGCCAGCGCCAATCTCGAACTCACTGGTTTTGGAGTGCTTCAACCATTTCTCGATGATCCCTCTATCGAGGAGCTCTGGATAAATAGACCCGGCGAGCTCCACTTTGCCAACGCCTCCGGGCACCAGGTGGTGGAGGCTGACTTATCGGCGAGGCAATTGAGGCTCTTGGTGCTTAGGATGCTGCGGCATTCAGGGAGAAGACTGGACAGGCTCACGCCTTTTGTGGACGCCGACCTTCCCGATGGCTCGAGGCTTCACGTGGTGATTCCTGAGATTACCCGCGAGCACTGGTCAGTAAACATTCGAAAGTTTGCAAGAAGGACGCTTTCATTAGATCAATTGGTCTCGGGAGGGAGTCTTGAGAGGAGCCAGGCTGCACAGCTGAGGTCGGCGATTACCTCCTCAAGAAGCATCTTGGTTTCTGGTGCTACTCACTCAGGGAAAACGACCCTCCTTCGTGCGCTGCTGAGCGAGCTTTCTGACCAGACTCGAATCGTCAGCTGCGAGGACACATTCGAACTCTCCTTAGAGCATCCCGACTGGGTTGCGATGCGTACAAGGCCAGCTAGTCCCGAGGGCGATAGAGAGATTGGCCTGCGAGAGCTGGTCCGCCAGGCATTGAGAATGCGTCCTGACCGACTAGTAATTGGCGAGGTCAGGGGAGCAGAGGCTCTTGATCTGATTGTTGCGCTCAACTCCGGAATACCGGGTGCCTGCACAATCCATGCAAACAGCGGCTCTGCAGCCATCGAAAAGCTGCTCACGCTGCCCCTCTTAGCGGGAGAGAACATCACCGAGAGCTTTCTTCGGCCAACGGTTCTAGCGAGCCTTGATTTTGTCGTTCAGTGCAGGCAGCTGCCGGATGGCAAGCGGGTCGTAAGCGAAATCCTGGAGCTTGGCAGTGACCGCCCTTAGAAACCTCGTCGAGTCCGCGGGGTTTGGAGAGCGCAGAAGTGAGGTTCTGGTGCTGGTCAGCGGAACATCCTTGCTAGCCGGGCTTCTGACATTCTTTACAACTCAAATTGCTGGTCTCGCCTTCTGCTTCAGCGCACTCACTCTTGTTATCTGGCTTGAGGTCCTAAGAGCAGTTTCGGCCTCCAGACAAAAGCGCATGGACTTTCTTTGGCCCGCAGTCTTCGATGCGCTGCGAAGTGGTTCGCAGGCGGGGCTTTCGATGCTGGAGCAGATCGAGTATCTGGCCAGCGACGGTCCCGAGGTTTTTCGGGAGCAGTTTGCGCTTTTAGCGTCTGAGCTCGAACGCGGAGTTGACTCCCAGGCGGCTCTGGCAGGTTTTCAGCGGCGGGTGGGCAGTCGAAGTGGGGACTCTCTAGCGATAGTCATGGCCCTTGTAGAGGAGGTTGGTGGCAGGGGAGAAGCTGCAAATTGGGATCAGGCCGCCAGGGACCTGAGGCAGGAGCAGGCGGTTATCTCTCAAGTTCGCGCCAAGCAAGGCTGGGTGCTAGGCAGTTCGAAGATTGCGCTTCTTGCGCCGTGGATAATTTGCCTGCTGCTTCTAAACCTCGAGCAAAACCGGGCCGCCTTTTCGGACCCAGAGGGATCGCTGGTCCTAGCTTTGGGGTTGATCTTGAGTCTTTTTGCTTATTTCTTGACGAACCTACTGGGACGACTGAAGCTGCCTGAGAGAGTCTTCTATGTTGGCTAGCAGAGTGCTCTCTCAGCACCTTTCGGTGAGGCCGAAGTCCGCATTTAGTCTTTCGCGGCTGTTTTCTCGCCCCACCAAGGCGAGTAAAAATATCGACTTCCAACTTGTGGATTTCGTCCGGCTATTGGCGCTCCTGAGCCGCAATAGCGTGCCTGTGGCCGTTGCGATTGCATGGCTTGCTCCTCGCACAGCGCCGCCACTTGGCGCGCGGCTCACGCAAATAACCCAAGACCTGGAACTTGCCGCAGACCTTGGCGAGCTCCTTGAGACTTGGGTGTTGGAGCAGCCTGACCGTTTGCTTATTGAGCTGGTGCAGAAGCTAAAGCTCGCCATCGATCGCGGGACCCCGCTCGCCGATGCGCTCGAAAGTTTGGTCGAAACCGCGAGATCGGAGTTCTCGGCAAGCATTCTCGCAAGGGCCGGTTCCAGCGAGACCAAGATGCTGATCCCCACCGTGTTTCTGATACTGCCGGTGACAGTTTTGTTTGCCATTTATCCATCGTTGAGCCTCTTGGGCTCAGGAATCTAGGAGGAGACAACGTGAAAGCAAAACTATTTAGTGAAAGGGGCGATGTGCCTGGTTGGGTGCTTATAACGCTAATGACCGCAGGTTTGGTGGTGGTCATTTGGGCTTTTGCCGCCCCGGCGTTGCAGGGGGTGTTCGATGAGGCCATGGACCGAGTGGTGTCATTTTGAACGATAGGGGTAGCGCGGTCGTTGCAGCCGTTGTCAACATCACTCTTGCAACTTTGATCACACTGAGCGTCCTGGCTTTGATTCTCAGCGCCCACAACACGCTGCAACTTAGAAACGCGGTAATCGATGCAGCTTCTCGGGCGGGGCTGAGCGAAGCTCCCAACCAACAGCCGTATCTGCTAAGGCTCTTGGATACCAATTTGCCGCACCTCGCACAATTCAATGTGGATGGAAGCTCGGACGGAAGCTTTGTGGGGCTCAGGGCTTCCGCAGTACTGCCCGGCTTCGGATTTCTCACCGGACTCTCGGAAGAGGTAGTGGTTTTAGGGGCGAGGGAGGCTCTCGAGTGAGAGGGGATGATACGGGCTCATCGCCAATCGAGACAGTCGCTTTGCTGGCATTGCTGCTTCTTCCAATAGCGCCTGTGGTGACACTTTTTGGTGAGCTTTCGGATTCAATGGCGGCGGAATCCATTGCCCGGCACGGGCTCAGGGCTGCGGTATTAGACGCCGAGAATCCCTCCCAAATTCCCGCGCTGGTGGCGACCAAAGTTCGGAAGCTCTCTTCCTCTTGGCAAAAAAGCGCCGAGCACAGGTTCAGCTGCCAGCCCTGCGAGGCCGGTGGCCTTGCCGCGCTCGAGATTGTGGTGGGTAATGCTGTGGCAGTTCAGGTTGCAGGTTTGGAACCAGGGTGAGCGATCGCGGTTCGGTGGCTCCGCTCATTGCCGGCTACCTCGCGCTTATTCTTTTGGCGGCGTTCGGAGCTGTTGCAGTTGGAGCGGGGATTATTGCCGGCCACCGCATCCAAGGCGTGGCCGACTTTGCGGTTCTCTACTCACACGATCGTTCAGTTGTTGCAGGAATTCCAGACTCAAGCTCTCTAAAGCTCCAGCTGCAGGACTTTTTGGGAAGGGCCAGCTCCGTACAAAGTCTTGAGATTGTGGTTGCAGAGATAGCTGTCGTGGATGAGGTGAGTCAGTTGCGTTTGTGTGCTCGCTATAGAGAGGTGCTCTTTGGGCTCGATAGCTACTTGATTTGCAAGAACTCAAGAGCAAAAAGCTACTTGGTTCCCTAGTTACTTTTCTTTTTTGTCGGGTGCGTAAATGGGTAGGTAGCGCCAAAACAGGAATGCCCCGACAAAGTTCAACAGGCCTGTAGTTGCAAGGGCTCCGGCTAGGCCAATGCTTGCTGTCAGCACCGAAATCATTGCAGGTGCAATGGCCACCCCGCCCGAGGTGAGCATTCTGAAGGATGCCAGGAATTCGCTCCTTGCGCCCGGTGGCGAAAGATCAGCACCAAGGATCATGTTGATGCCTGCGGAAACGGCATTTGCCAATGCCGTCACCGAGGCCATGATCCAGAACGTGGCGACATCTGTGACCATGAACGAGAAGAGGTAGGTGGTGCCAAGGGCTAAGAGTGTTGGCACCGAGGACCAAAACTTCCCGTAGCGGGCCATGATGATGCCAGAGAGGTAGAAGAGCGAGAAGTCTATAAACCCAGTGATTCCGAAGATAAACGAGGTCTCTGCCGGGTCTATCTGTAGCTGAATGGCGAGTAGTGGCAGTCCGATGAGTCTTATGGTTCTGCCAGCACTGATGATTGCAGAGGCAACTCCCAGTGTTGCGAGCTTGGGTGCTTCACGCTTTGCGACGGCCCAGATGTTTCCGGCCTGGCCAGAGGGAGAGGTGCTGAGTTTTGTTGTAGGCACTGAGAAGACCGCGGCACCTGCGGCAAGGCACATCACACCTGCTGCTAAATAGCCGAACTCGACGCCGTAGAGAGCAATGAAGGCCGAGCCAATCACCGGTCCGATTGCCATGCCACCTCGGAACATTCCCCCTAGCAGTGACATCGACTTAGGCCGGTGCTCCGGTGGGACTAATTCTGCGAGTAGTGAGTGCCTGGCGAGGCCGAACAACGAGTGCGCAGCACCAAAACCAAGGGCTGCGACTATCAGGCTCAGATAGCCAAGGTGAAGGAATGCAAGAAGAGTACTAAGCGCGCCGAGAGCTGTGCCCAGGAGCATTGATCGGCGCTCGCCAAGCTTGGTAGTTATCCAGGAAGCAGGTATTTCAAAGACCATGGTGCCAACCATTAGCACCGTTGTTACGACTGCGGCCTCTGCCAGGGAGTAGCCGTAGCCAACCGCTGTCACGGGCAAAATGGGCAGCAGAGCACCTTCTGCGGCTGTGATCAGAAGTGAAGGAAGGTAGACCGGAGCAGCGAGCCCCCGCTTTCTAAACCTGTCTTCACTCATCTGGCTAATTATTGCCCCTGCCGCCAAACCACGCGGCAACGAAAATCAAACCTGCAGACACCAGCAAAAGCGGAGAGAGCGGACTGCCGGTTGCCAGCACGAGCATTGCTGTGGAAAGAAGCGGCGTCAGAAAAGCGATGAGTCCGATGCGCTGGGCGTCCCCGTTCTGAAGGGCATAGGCCCAAAAGTAAAAAGATGCACCGAGCGCCCCAAGCCCCAAAAGCAAAAGCGGCAAAAGGTCGCTAGAGGCAATCACTGTGGACTCCTCAAAAATCAGGTGAGCCCCTAGAGCCAGGAGTCCGGCGACAAGTCCGAATGCACCGACCGAGGAGGTGTCGAATTTGCCTATCGCTCTCACCCCCAGCGAATAGGTGGACCAAATAAATGCTGCAAGCAGCGCAAATAGGTAACCGACCTCAAACTCTCCAGTTAGCTGCGCGCCCGAGAGGATCGCCAGCGCAGCACCAACGAAACCCGTTATCGCAGCGAAGACGTGCCTGGGTCGCAGGGCGGTGCCTTTGATAATTAGCGGCGCAAGCAGGACAATCAGCAGGGGCCAGAGGTAGTTGACCAGGTTTGCCTGCACCTCAGGCGCATTCTGGAGACCAGCAAAAAGCGCCGCGTGATAACCAAAGAGCCCGTAAACGCCAAGCAGCAACACCCTGGGGCTTGGCCATATCCTCTTGATGTTGAAGCCCGAGAGCGGAAGAGAAATAACCGAACCTATGAGCAACCCTAGGCCGGTTAGTAAAAGCGGCGGAATGTGGCTGAGGGTGGCTGCGAGTGTGGCAAGCGATGCCCACATCACCACGGCCGCAAGGGCGGCCAAATCGCTTCGCACAGCCAAATCTTAGGTCCGTTTGTGCTCGGCAAGATGCCTGGATTCACTCCCAAACCAAACAAAATGAAACAAAGTGTTACAAAAACGAAATCCGCGGATTTTTATTTACCTAAAGTTCAATCTAAGGTTAAACCCGTCTACGCGGGGGTAGCTCCGCGTGTGACTCCAATAGTCAAGGAGAAACATGAAGAAATTCCGCGGATCCGCTCTTGTTGCGGGTGCGGCTGCTTTCGCGCTGACCATCTCAGGATGTGCAGCACCGGAGGAGCTAACCCCAACTCAGAGCGCAACGAGCGACCCTGAGACCACCGTTGAGTGGTACGAGGACCTTGCTCCACAAATCACCGTAGGTTGGAACGACATCGTTGATCACTTCAACGGTTCGACAGCAGCTGGTAACAACGTTGCCAACTCGCTTACCTCCTACCTAACCGGTTCGGGCTTCAACTATTACGACAGCAGCCCAGCACTGGTTAAGAACACCGATTACGGAACTTACGAGATCGTGGTTGAAGACCCACTGACCGTTAAGTACACAATCAATGACGGTGTTGTTTGGTCAGATGGCACCCAGATTGATGGTGCCGACATGCTGCTTGCATGGATCTCCACCTTCGGTTACTACAAGAACGAAGATGGCAGCTACATGTTCTCGCACGCAGCTCCAAAGGACACCCTTGCATCCAAGCTTCCAACCGTTGATGGCAACTCCATCACCTTCGAGTACGACGTCCAGTACGTTGACTGGGAGCTGCAGTTCGGTGTTGGCGTTTCAGCCCACGGAACTGTAATGATGGCCCACTCCGACATCACCGACCCAGCAGCCGCTAAGCAGGCTCTGATCGATGCTGTAAACGGTGGTGACGACGCGTTCGTTGCTGCTGTAGCAGATGTCTGGAACAACGGTTACCAGTTCGCAAACACCCCTGACAACCCACTTGTCTACCTCTCATCCGGACCATACGTCCTTGAGGAGCTAGTGGAGGAGCAGTACTCAACTCACGTTGTGAACCCGCTCTACAACTGGGGTCCAAAGCCAAAGTACGAGCGCATCACCATCCGCCAGATTGCAGACTCAACTGCTGCCATCCAGGCTGTTGACAACGGTGAGGTTCAAATCGCATCTGGTCAGCCAACCGCTGACGTGTTGCAGCTTGTTCAGGGCCTAGCCAACGCCAGCTACGCATCCTCAGAAGAGGCTGCATACGAGCACGTTGACCTATCTCAGAACAACGGTGGTCCATTCGACCCAGCCAGCTATGGTGGCGACGAGGAGACGGCTCTGAAGGTTCGTCAGGCATTCCTACTGTCGATCCCACGTAACGAGATCATCGAGAAGATCATCAAGCCACTGAACCCAACCGCGAAGCTACGTACCTCGGTACTCTTCGTTCCAGGTTCTGAGGGCTACGACACAGCCGAGAGCTACTACTCAATGTACCTAGGCACCGATGACGAGAACCGTGCCATGGCACAGGAGCTGCTTGCTGAGGCTGGCGTATCCACTCCAATCGATGTCAAGTTCTGGTTCCCAACTGGAAACGTTCGTCGTACAAACGAGTTCGAGCTCATCAAGACCTCGGCTGACTCGGTTGGCTTCAACGTCATCCAGGACGACGAGCCAAACTGGGAGTTCACCGGATTGGTTTACCCAGATGTAAACCCACACGATGCAACCATCTTCGCTTGGGCTGCAACCTCACTGGCAGTGTCCGGTGACGACCAGTACCTAACCTTGGGTGGACCATCTAACTGGACCGGTTACGACAACTCAGAGGTTGATGCTCTTCTTGAGGAGCTAAACGTGGCAGTGAAGAAGGAAGACCAGTTGCGTATTCGTCTGGCAATCGAGGAGAACCTCGCCAAGGACGCATACAACATCACTATCTTCCAGTTCCCAGGTCTGACCTGGTGGGACAACTCAGTCACGGGCGTGGACCCATCCCTACTAGTTCCTTACTACTTCTGGAACTTCTGGGATTGGACCCCAACCGCGGGCTAATCTAGATAGCTAGCAGTCCGGGGGTCATCACCAATCCGGTGGTGGCCCCCGTACTCTGCTTTAGATAAAGGGCAAAGATGCTGAGTTTCATTGTGCGCAGGGCTGCAGCGACCTTGATGGTGTTGCTTGTTGCCTCGTTCATTGTTTATCAGCTGACGGCTATTTCAGGAGATCCGCTGCTTGAGCTCAGAGGCTCGCGCGATCCCGATATTCAATTCAAAATTCAGTACCTGACCGAGATTCTTCAGCTCGATGTTCCACCGTTTATTCGCTACTTCTACTGGCTTGGCGGTGCGGCCGGCTGTCTCATTGGGCAATGCGATTTGGGCATCTCGGTCTCCAGAGGCGAAATCCCGGTCACTGAGGCGCTCTCGGGCGCTATCGCCTCGACAGTCCAGCTGATCACGCTGGCGACAATTCTTTCCATCATCATCGGTGTTGCCATCGGAATGACTACCGCCCTTAGGCAGTACTCAGGCTATGACTACACCGTCACTTTCTTCGCCTTTATCTTTTACTCTCTTCCGATCTTCTGGGTTGCTGTTTTGCTCAAGGAGTTCGGAGCCATCCAGTTCAATAGGTTCTTGGAAGAGCCCTACATACCACCCGGGGCAATGACCGTGATTGCCCTGGTGCTGGCAGTCGCGGTTAGCGGCATAGTGGGCGGCGGCCTCAGAACCAGGGTCCAAAGCTTTATCGGTGGCGCTGTGTTGTCGGTCGTCGTAATGATTTTCTTGAACCTGACTCAGTGGCTGAAATATCCAGCCCTAGGTGTTCCCGGCATCATCCTGATGACCCTGCTGGTTGCGAGCGTGGTGCTCGTGCTCTCCATTGGCTTCAATCAGCGCAGGGGACTAATCATTGTCTTAGGGATGGCGCTTGTGGCGGCTGCGATGTGGCTACCGGGGCAGTACCTCTTCTTCTATATCCAGGGCCCGCTTGGCATTTTGTTGATAGTTGTGATTATGGCCGCGATTGGTGTGCTGCTGGGGATTGTCTTTGGTGGCGATGGTCGCAAGGAGATTTCACGAGCTGCGGGAATCACGGGAGCCTTTGCCGGGCTCATAATGGCAATAGACGAAGCCCTGCAGTACTGGTCGGAGTACCTGAGCCTGATTCCGCTCAACAACGGCTACATCTCCACAATCGGTGCTGTGACGCCTGCTATCAAGCGTCAGGAGAACATGTGGCTAAGCCTGATTGACTCCTATGCACACCTCATTCTGCCTACCGCAGCGCTATTGATCATCTCGGTTGCGGGTTACACCCGCTACTCGAGAGCCTCGCTGCTTGAGGTCATGAATCAGGACTACGTCAGAACCGCCAGGGCCAAGGGTCTCAATGAGCGAACCGTTGTCGTTCGTCACGCCATGCGCAATGCGCTACTTCCAATTGCAACCATCGTTCCGGTCGACATCACAGCTTTGATCGGTGGTGCTGTTATCACCGAGCAGGTCTTTGCCTGGGCGGGTATGGGCGCGCTGTTTATTAGAGGTTTGAACGCGGTGGACGTAAACCTAGTCATGGGCTACGTGATGATTGTTGGCCTGATGGCGGTTATCGGCAACGTGATTGCTGATCTTCTCTACTCCGCCCTCGACCCGAGGATCAGGATCAGCTAATGGCAAAGAAGAGACCGGTAGATGAGACTCAGCTAAATCGGGAGATAACCATTGAGCAGCGGGAGACCGAAGGGCTATCGCTTGGAACGATAGTTCGGCGCAGGTTCTTCCGTCACAAAGCGGCCGTTATCTCAATGATTGTTCTCGGCGCGATCACGCTCCTTGCCTTTACCTCCGTCGGCACCGTGGTCGGCGGTTCTGGCAACTTGGTTACTGACCCCAACACCGGGAAGCTGGCCATTGATGGCTTCAGGATTCCTGGCTGGTGGCAGCTCAACTGGTATGAGAACTACGACATTTATAACCCGGGCGGCACGCCAACGCTAACCGTTTGGCCTTTCGACCCAGGTCAGCACCCTTTTGGTCAGGACACACTGGGTAAGGACATTTTCGCCCGAGTAATGCGCGGAATTCAGCAGTCGCTGATTGTGGTCTTTATTGTTGGGCTGCTTTCGACCGTAATCGGAACCATCGTTGGCGCTCTCGCCGGCTACTTCCGCGGCTGGCTTGACACTCTCCTGATGCGTGCCACAGACGTCGTGATCATCCTTCCGATCTTGGTTGTTGGTGCCGTGCTAAGCCGCAGCTTCGGTGGCGATGCTGTGAGCCTCGCACTCTTGCTTGGAGCGCTCGCCTGGACAGGGCTTGCCAGACTTGTTCGCGCTGAATTCTTAGCTCTTAGGGAGCGCGAGTTTGTTGATGCCGCGAGGGTTGCGGGAGCTAAAAACTCGCGCATTATCTTCAAGCACATCCTGCCGAACTCCATTGGTGTGATTGTGGTCAACGCGACGCTTTTGATGGCTGCTGCCATTCTTATCGAGACCTCGCTGAGCTTCCTCGGGTTCGGTATCGTTGCGCCTGATATTTCTTTGGGTCAGATCATCAGCGAATACAACGAGGCCTTTAGGACTAGGCCTTGGCTGTTCTGGTATCCGGGTCTGTTCATCGTGATTATCGCCCTTTGCATCAACTTCATTGGAGACGGTCTGCGCGATGCCTTTGACCCCAGGCAGAGAAGACTGCCTAAGTCGGGTGGAGCTATCGCCGACCTAAAGCAGCTAATTGCAAAGCGCAGGGGGAGCTAATGTTAGAGACTCAGCGCGGTAGCAAATACCAGAACCACTATTGCGGCAATCTTGCCGCTGTTCCATTTACTCAGAACCTCACCGCTTTGATCCCTGCGCTGTTCCCAGAGGCGTCTTATGTGGGCTGCAGCTGCTCCGGAGTCGCTGGTGACAAGGTCGCCTGGGCGGACTGTGCCGGCGATGTAGGTGCTTTCGGGAAGGTGCTGTCCCTGGTCGCGGGATGCGAAGATGCTGCTGTGACGGCCGGGAGCTGGAGCTCCCCAAGCGGTTATCTTGCCACTTTCGGTGGTTATGGCAAGTGCCCAGCGAGTGTCAATGAGCTTTATGGCACCCCAGCCAATCTGGTGCTCTCTCAAGACGTTTACGACCTTGACTCCGTCTTGACCAACCTCAACCCGGGGAAACCAAAAGAGCAGCAGCGCGATAGCTATTATCAGTGCAACACCGGGCAGCGAGATAAGTGCGACTGCGAGTCCCTCGCCGACAAGAATTACAACCCAAGCAAGGGCCATGATGACACTGCTTGCGAGGGCTATGGCCCTGCCGGATCTAGAACTGAATACCTGCACGCCAAGAGTCTGGCATGTCTTGAGGAGGTTTTGAGCGTTGGATAACTCGAAGCCAATCATTGAAGCCAGTGAGCTCTCTGTCGACTTCTGGGTCGATGGTGAGTGGGTGATGGCCGCAAGTGGTGTGAACTTCAGCGTGAAGCCGGGAGACGTGCTTGCAATAGTGGGTGAGTCGGGATCAGGTAAGTCGACATCCGCGATGAGCCTGCTGGGGCTGTTGCCAGTAAATGGCCGAGCATCGGGTTCTGTGAAGCTTCAGGGCGAAGAGCTCATTGGCGCAGACAAGAAGCGGCTTCGTGAAATTAGAGGCAAGGAGATTGCGGTCATCTTCCAGGAGCCGATGACTGCACTGAACCCCGTTTACACCGTTGGTTTCCAGATAGTTGAGGCCCTTCAGGTCCACTTCAAGTCAATGACCAAGGCTCAGGGCAAGGTCAGGGCTTTGGAGCTTCTGAAGATGGTGGAGCTTCCAGATCCAGAGAAGGCATTCAACTCCTATCCCCACGAGCTCTCAGGTGGTCAGCGCCAGCGTGCGATGATCGCGCAGAGCATCTCTTGTGATCCCCAGCTACTGATTGCCGATGAGCCCACCACTGCGCTCGATGTGACGGTGCAGGCGGAGATTTTGAATTTGATGCGCGATCTCAACAAGCGACTGAACTCCGCTGTGATTCTCATTACCCACGACATGGGCGTTGTTGCTGAGCTGAGCGATTTCATGATTGTGATGAAGGACGGAGTGGTTGTCGAGACCGGCACCACTTTCGATATCTTCAAGACCCCTAAGCACCAATACACCAAGGACCTCCTGGCCGCAGTTCCAAAGTTGGGAGCGGCTGAGACCAAACCTGTTATTGAGCGTAAGGCGACAGAACAACCAGTGCTTCGCATGCGGGGTCTCAACATTGAGTATCCAAAGCGGGGCAAGGTTCCTGCTTTCTTGGCTGTCAAGGATGCTGACCTGGAAATTTACCCAGGTGAGGTCCTTGGTCTGGTGGGGGAGTCGGGCTCAGGTAAGACGACTATCGGCAGGGCGGTTGTTGGGCTGCTGCCAATAAAGAGTGGCGAGCTGTCGGTTGATGGTCAGGCAATGGTTGGTGTTTCTAGGCAGCAGCTGATCGACGTTCGCAGAAACATTGGAATTGTTTTTCAGGATCCAGGCAGTTCTCTGAACCCGCGATGGCCAATCGGGCAATCAATTGCTGAGCCACTTCTGCTTGCAGGCTGGGACCCCCCTGCCCGCACAAACCGTGTGAGCGAGCTTTTGGACTTGGTTGAGCTTCCCAGAAGCTATCGCAATCGCTATCCGCATGAGCTCTCCGGTGGTCAGAGGCAGCGCGTTGGTATCGCTAGGGCTCTGGCTCTCAGCCCCAAACTGCTGGTTGCTGATGAACCAACTAGCGCCCTAGATGTCTCTGTTCAGGCAAGAGTCCTAGAGCTATTGCAGGAGATTCAAAAGGAGCAGCAGTTTGCAACGTTATTCATTTCGCACGATCTAGCAGTTGTTGATCTGCTGAGCGATCGAATCGCCGTCATGCGCCTGGGTGAAATCGTTGAGCAGGGCGAGGTGAATCAGATTCTGCGCAACCCTCAAGTTGAGTACACCAAGAGGCTGATTGAAGCGGTGCCAATTCCAGACCCTCTCAGGAGAAAAGGCTAAATTACACAGCCGCAATTGGCCCCCTTCGCGGCAGGGCCGAGCGGGATCCTGCCCATTATTCAGTAGGCTCGAGAGGGATTTAGGTAGGTAGCGTGCATCTCAAGCAAATCACTCTTCAGGGCTTCAAGTCCTTTGCCGGGTCTACCAGTTTGAACTTTGAAAAGGGAATCACGTGTGTGGTTGGCCCCAACGGTTCAGGGAAATCGAACGTCGTGGATGCGCTTGCATGGGTAATGGGTGAACAGGGAACCAAAAGCCTTCGTGGCGGCAAAATGGAAGACGTAATTTTTGCTGGAACCGCAAGCAGATCGCCGCTTGGCCGAGCGGAAGTGAAACTAACTATCGATAATTCTTCGGGCACTCTTCCAATTGAATACGCAGAGGTCACAATTGCCAGGACCCTATATCGAAACGGTACGAGTGAATATGCCATAAATGGCGAAGGATGCAGACTTCTAGATGTTCAGGAGCTACTCAGCGACTCAGGGTTGGGCCGAGAGATGCACTCCATCGTTGGACAGGGGCAGCTTGACTCGATTCTTCGGGCTAACCCCATGGAGCGAAGAGCGCTTATTGAGGAAGCTGCTGGGGTTCTCAAGTATCGCCGCCGCAAGGAAAAGACAGAGCGCAAGCTGGATTCTATGCAGGCGAATCTGACCAGACTTTCTGACCTTATATCTGAGGTAAAAAGGAATCTTCGGCCGCTAGGCCGTCAGGCTGAGGTGGCTAAACAGGCAACGGGATTGGCAGCCGAGGCACGCGAAATAAAGACCAGAATTTTTGCCATTCAGATCGAGGAGTTGCGTCAAAGACTCGAGGGCGTTACTCAAGATGGATCGAGGCGCAAGTCCGAGGCAGCGCTGCTCCAGGACCAGTTGGGTAACACCAAAAGGGCCATCGCTGAGATTGAGGGCGCTCTCTCCTCGACCGATTATGACTTAGCAAGAGAGAAACTCTTCGAGCTCGAGAATTTGGAAACCAGAACTAGAGCTGCCATCAATCTCGCTCACCAAAAACTCTCTATTGGAGCAGTACAAGTAACAGAAGACACAATTGAAACCGAGACCCTAGAGGCTGATTTTGAGAACTGTTCTCAGGCCATTACTGAACTTGCCAGTGAAATAGCCAACCTGGACAAAGAGCTGGATCTCCGAATAGCTTCGAGAACCGAGGCATCCAATGAACTCGACAGGTTCGAGTCCGAGTCTGCGGCGCTCAAGTCAGCATCAGACAGAGCTCTTGCCGAATTTGAAGCAAAGAAGAACTCTCTCGATCAAATCACAGACCAGCTTGAGCGCGAGAAGAGCAACAAAGAGGCCCTAGATCAGGATAGACAGCGGCTTGATAGCGAAGTTGAGGAAATGGAGTCCCGACTAGCCAGCCTCTCTCCTGAGGAATCAGTTCCTGATGGCAATCTCAGGGATAGTTATCAGCAGTCGGCTCAAGTTGAACTCGAGGCTCGTCGGAAGCTTGAGGAGCACCAAACTAGGCTGCATGAATTTGAGAGAAGAAGAGATTCCCTCGAAGCAAAGATTGCGACCCTTAGCCTGACGCTAGACCAGTCAGATGGAGTCAAGGATGTTACACAATCAGGTGTTCTCGGAATCGGAGGACTCATCGCGGAGAGTATCAAGATTGATGCCGGTTATGAAACGGCGATTGCCGCGGCTCTTGGCCCACTGGCAGATGCCGTGATCGCAGAGGACCAGGGTTCGGCCCTCGAGGCACTTGATTACTTGAGAAAAGGGGATCTTGGTAGGGCGGATATTCTAATTTCGGATAGCGAAGTTGGCCGTGGGAAGCAATCGGCACCCGAGGGAGCGGTCTCAGCTAGCTCTGTGGTCGAAGCTCCAAAGGCTCTGCTCAAGCGCCTTGAAGATTTTTGGATTGTGGAAAACACAGAAGCAGCTCGCCTTATTTTGCGCGACTCTGCAGCTAAAGGGAAAGTAGTCATCACCGCAAATGGAGACTACATTTCAGAGGCTTTAGTCAGTGGCGGAGGTAAGAAGCTGCCGTCAAAGTTAGAGCTAGCTGCAGAGCGCTCCTCAACAACTTCGGCGCTCAAAGACGCACAAAAAGAAATTGACAACCAGTCCGCAGCTGTTGCGCTTGCCAAGACTGCGCTTGAGAGGGCCACCGCCTCCACTGCAGAGCGACTTGCGGAACTTCAATCTCATGATGCTCAACTTGCGTCTAAAGCGGAAGCAATTGGTCGCCTCATGGGGCAAATCGAGAGCGCAAAGCAAGAGCGATCCAGGCTGGAGCAACAAATTGAGGAGAAGGTGCAAGAGCTAGAGTCTCGGGCAGGCGCAATTGTTGACCTGCAAAACTTGATTGCAGAGAACCCCAGCACGCAACATGTGATCGACTCCGAGCGAATGGGACAACTTGTTGAGGCTTTGGACAGAAGCCGACAGGCAGAAGTTGAGACCCGAATTGCCATAAGCGCACTCCGAGAACGAAACACAGGGTTGATCCGTGAGCAGGAATCAATTCGAACACGTTTGGCAAATGCCGCCCAACTCAGAGAAGAGCGTATCGCTGCTGAAGCAAAGAAGAAGGAGTCACAGTCGCGGATTTCAAAGTCTCTTGTTGGGTTAGAAATTGCCCTAGGGCACATCGAAAATCTGGTGGGAACTGCGCGCCGGGCCCTTCGAGTGCAACAAGATCAAAGAAGCCAGCAGTCCTCCAAGCTGACAGACTTGCGAGCATCGTTCAGCAGTTTGGAGGGCAAAGCCGCCGAGCTCGGACAGGGCGTCCAAGACTCGGAGATGCGTGCTTACGAGCTGCGTTTGCAACTAAATACCATCACCGACCGAGTTGCGAGTGAGCTGAGTCTCACGGTTGAGGAGGTGCTGAGCGAGGCCTCAATACAGCAGGCCGAGGAAGAGTCACTGGAGCAACTCGAAGGCAAACTGCGCAAATTGGAGGCTCGCCTTTCCCAACTGGGTTCTTTCAACCCGCTGGCTCTCGAGGAATTTGCTGCGCTCGAGGAAAGGCACAAATATCTCTCGGACCAGCTAGCTGACCTCACTGCGGCTCGAGCAGATCTAGCTTCAATCATCGCTGACTTATCAGAAAAAATGCAGACAACCTTTGCAGCCGCATTCGAGGACACAAAGAAGAGTTTTGAGCAGGTATTCCCTGTTCTTTTCCCTGGGGGAAGTGGCTCTCTTTCCCTACTAGGGGAGGAAAATGAAGAACTTGGAGTTGAGGTTTCGGTTCGACCTGCGGGGAAGCGCATCGAACGGATGAGCCTGCTTTCCGGAGGTGAGAGGTCCTTGGCGGCACTAGCACTTCTAGTTGCAATTTTTAAGGCGAGACCAAGCCCCTTCTACGTGCTCGATGAGGTAGAGGCGGCGCTTGATGACACCAATCTAGGGCGGCTTCTCGAGGTTTTGGAGGGGTTGCGAGACTCTTCACAGCTAATAGTTGTAACTCACCAAAAGCGAACCATGGAAATCGCTGATGCCCTTTACGGCATCAGCATGGGTAAAGACGGCATCACGAGGGTGGTTGGCGAAAAGCTTGAGTGGGTGGGCTAGGTGTTCAAGTTCCTGAAACGGCTCAGAGCAAAAAAGGAGGAAGCGGACACCCTAGAGCTTGCGACGGCGGAAACTGCGGAAAAGGCCCAAACGAAAGCATCTGAAGCAAAGCAGGTTATTGATAAGCCGGAGCCGTCTGCAGCGCCAGCAGCTGCTGAAGCCGTTTCCCCTAGAGAGGCAGATGAGCACAAGAACCCTCCCGCCTCTGAGAACGCAGCACAACCAGACATTGAATCCTTGCCCCAGGAAGAGGCCCCGGACTTCACCCAGGAAGAGATTCCGACACGAGATGAGCAGGTTATTGAGGTCGAACTTCCCAAGCGGTCTTTGGGGGATGGGATTCGATCCCTTTTTACCTCAAGTCTCGACATTGAGGACCTCGAGGACATCCTCCTGTTGGCTGATTTCGGAGTTGAGGCATCGGTTGAGATTACTGAAGATCTCAGGAGGGCAGCACAAAAAACCGGTGCAACCTCTGATGCCGAGCTCAGGCTGCTACTCAAAGACCTTCTAGTTGCAAGGTTGAACCGTGAGGATAGTCAACTGAATCTTTCCGATGGCAAATTGCCTTATGTATTCCTCGTAGTGGGGGTCAATGGTGCGGGAAAGACAACAACAATTGGCAAGCTAGCAAAGTGGCTTAGCGATGGTGAGTGGGAGGTTGTCCTGGGAGCCGCAGATACTTTTAGGGCAGCCGCTGTAGATCAATTGGCGACGTGGGCCGAACGCTCAGGGGCTGGAATTGTTAGACCAGAGCGCGATGGGCAGGATCCTGCCTCTGTTGCCTACCAAACCGTTGAGCTTGCCATCAAGAATGACGCTGACATTGCCATTGTCGACACCGCCGGCAGGCTTCAGAACAAGAAAGATCTGATGGACGAGCTGGGCAAGATCCGCAGAGCGGTCGAAAAGCAGGCGCAGATAAACGAAGTGCTGTTAGTCATTGATGCCACCACAGGTCAGAACGCCATAAACCAGGCAAAGGCCTTCACCGAGGTTGCAGAGGTGACTGGAATCGTCATGACAAAGCTCGATGGCACAGCAAAGGGAGGCATCGTGTATGCAATCCAGAAGCAACTGGACCTGCCTGTCAAGCTGGTTGGAGTTGGTGAGGGAATCAATGATTTCGCGTTTTTCTCCGCGGAGGAGTTTTCTAAAGGCCTGGTAGCAAGAAAACCGGGAAACTAGCCGGCTTTGGAAGTATTTCGAGTTTGTGCTGATTTAGACTTACAGAGTTTCCAAGGAGTAAATAGTTGACCTACGTAATCGCGCTACCGTGTGTGGACCTCAAGGACAAGGCTTGCATTGACGAATGTCCCGTGGACTGCATCTACGAGGGCGATCGCATGCTCTACATCCACCCAGATGAGTGCGTTGACTGCGGTGCCTGCGAGCCGGTTTGCCCCGTAGAGGCCATCTATTACGAGGACGACCTACCCGGTGAGTGGAGCGACTACTACTCGGTAAACGTCGATTTCTTCAACGAGATTGGCTCCCCAGGAGGGGCTGCCAAGACAGGCCCAATTCCAGGTGACCACCCGCTCGTGTCAGCACTACCCCCAAACCAGCAAGACCAGTAAACCTGAGGTTTTTCTTGGAAAGAAGTAACTTTTCAAGTAAGCTTTCGTGGGTTTGGAAGAAGGTTTAGCACCTTCAAACCACAAAGACTTTTCTCGCTTTCCACATGGAGCGGGCCAATTGAGGAGCTACAGATGCCAGTACCAAAGAGGCGCAAGTCACGTGCTAACACTCACGCACGCCGTTCACAGTGGAAGGCAGAGCCAGTAACCCTGGTCAAGACTGTTGAGAATGGACAGACCGTCTACAGCCTTCCTCACAGGGCCAAGGTAGTTACCGACTCAGTCGGCACCGAGCTCTACATGGAATACAAGGGTCGCAAAGTAGCCGACAGCTAACACATGTCTGACGAGCTGCTGGGGCGGCTCGGGGCTGAGATTTCACCCGAGCTTCTCAAGCTCGCCCTCACACACTCTTCTTTCGCTTACGAAAACGGTGGCTCTGACAATGAGCGCCTAGAGTTTCTTGGCGACTCGGTGCTCGGTTATCTGGTCGCATCTCATATCTTCACAGCTCACAACAAGCTCCCCGAAGGTGAGCTAACAAAGCTAAAAAATGGTGTTGTCTCCGCCCAGGCTCTCGCAGTCGCCGCCAACCGCATAGATCTTGGCAAGTACCTACTCCTAGGTAAAGGTGAAGAGCAGACCGAGGGTCGGCGCAAGGAAAACATTCTCGCCGACGCTTTTGAGGCCCTCATTGGCGCTGCCTACATCCACTCCGGACTTGAAAACGCAGGCAAGATAATCACCGCCCACATCCTTCCGCTACTTGATGACTCCGATGCCCTTAGAGAGTTTGCCGACCCCAAGACATCGCTGGCCGTAAAGCTCAAGAAATTAAATCGCGAAGAGCCCACCTACGAAATGTCAGAATCTGGACCGGAGCACGAGCGCATCTATTTTGCGACCTGTTTTTCGGGCAAGGTGAGCCTGGGGTCAGGCTCTGGACGCACCAAGCGCAAGGCTGAGACCGACGCAGCACTTAGTGCACTGCGAACACTCTTGGAGCTCTAGTGCCCGAACTACCCGAAGTCGAGACTGTTCGTGCCGGTCTCGCCACTCACGTAATCGGCGCTCTGGTAAAAGAAATTAAGGTCCATGACAGCCGCAGCCTGAAGCGCAACTTCTCTGGCCCCGACGGCTTCGTCAAGGAGCTCACGGGTGAGAGCCTCCAAGGAGTAATAAGGCGCGGCAAGTTCCTTTGGTTGCCGCTAACTGCAACCCGCGCAGTTGTTTGCCACCTCGGAATGAGTGGGCAGGTCTTGGTTAGGTCAAAGGACTTTGGTGAGGACAAGCTCACCAGAATCACCCTGCGGTTAGAGAAGCCAACCGGTGAAGAAATGGAGATGCGCTTTGTAGATCAGCGGCTGTTTGGTGGCATGCAAATTGATGATCTTGTGGATACTGGAGATAACTCTCCCGCAGGCTACTTTCCAGAGGGAAAGGGAAGCGCGTTGATACCAACCTCCGTCTCTCATATTGCAAGAGACCTATTGGACCCAAACTTTGATGTCGGGCTAGTAGTTTCGAAAATGCGCAAGCGAAACTCTGGGATCAAGAGGGTGCTGCTCGACCAGAACCTTCTTAGCGGCATAGGGAATATCTATGCTGACGAGAGCCTTTGGCGATCTAGGCTTCACTACGACAAGCCCGCCAGCGCAATCTCGGCGCGAAAGCTCAATGAGCTCATTGACGTCTCTCAAGAAGTCCTTAGCGAGGCCGTTGAGCGAGGCGGAACAAGCTTTGACGAGCAGTACAAGAACGTAAATGGTGAATCTGGTTACTTTTCTCAAGACCTTAATGCCTACAGCCGCGCAGGGGTGCCTTGTCAAAGGTGTGGCAGCACCATCAAACGAGAGGCCTGGGCAAACAGGTCATCGTATTTCTGCCCAAGGTGCCAGCGGCGCTAAAACTTAAGAACGCAACCTTGGAAACATAGCCACGAGTAAAACTATCGCTATCGACCCGTAAGACCACACATAGCCAATCGTTGTAGCTGGAATGAGCTTGTCTTGACCAAAGTCTTGGGCAAAGAAAAAGACCAGTGCTGAAACGGTGAGAGCAAAGGCCCAAGACTCTGATTTCTGAGGCCTGAGAGAAACTGCATAGAAAAGCAGAGAAAACAGCGCCACGCCAAGACCAAAAGGCAGGCCTGAGAGGATGCTCTGGTGAAAGATGGTGCCGAGAACTGCAAACACGGCTCCTGCGAAAATACCTCTAAGAACTAGCCCCAGTCTGCCCAGTTTGCTCACCAGTCAAGACTATTGGTAAGCCCCTAGATTAGGCTTTTGGCGGTAAGCGAAGGAGAAATGGATTGTTCGACAATCTTTCGGATCGCCTAAGCGGGACGTTCAAGAGCCTCAAGGGTAAGGGCAAGCTCTCCGCTGCCGATATCGACGAGACCCTCAGGGACATTCGGCGTGCTCTCTTGGAGGCCGATGTCGCCCTCGAGGTGGTCAAGGACTTCATCGCAAGGATTCGCGAGCGCTCCATGGGAGACGAGGTCTCCAAGGCACTAAACCCCTCCCAGCAAGTGGTTCAGATAGTCCAAGACGAACTAATTGGCATTCTCGGGGGAGAAGCCAGGAAGCTCACATTCTCTAAAAACCCACCAACGGTTTTGATGCTCGCAGGTCTTCAGGGTTCGGGTAAGACAACGCTTGCTGGAAAGCTCGCTAGGTGGCTAAAAGAGCAAAACCAGACGCCACTGCTCGTCGCCTGCGACCTTCAGCGACCAAATGCCGTGAATCAGCTTCAGGTGCTCGGGGAAAAGGTCGGGGTTCCGGTATTTGCTCCCGAGGCAGGTAACGGCTCAGGTGACCCCGTGGCTGTGGCCAAAAAGGGCGTCGAAAAGGCTAAGAAGGACCAGCACTCTGTGGTGATTATCGACACCGCCGGTAGGACCGGTATCGATGAGGAGATGATGAAGCAGGCAAGAGATATTCGCGACGCTACCTCTCCCGATGAAATGCTCTTTGTGATCGATTCAATGCTCGGTCAGGATGCCGTCAACGTGGCAAATGCCTTCAAAGATGGCGTTGGGGTAACAGGAGTGGTTCTCACCAAGCTCGATGGTGATGCGCGCGGTGGTGCGGCACTTTCGGTTGCGACCATCACCGGCGCACCAATTCTCTTTAGCTCAACTGGCGAGGGGCTAGAGGCCTTCGAACCCTTCTACCCAGACCGCATGGCGAGCCGCATTCTGGACATGGGAGACATCCTTACTCTGATCGAGCAGGCTCAGCGTGCCTTCGATGAGGAGGAGAGCGAGAAGCTCGCTCAGAAGATTGCCCAGGATCAGTTCACGCTGCAGGACTTTTTAGACCAGATGCAGCAGCTGAAAAAGCTCGGCAGCATGAAGGGCATCATGGCCATGCTCCCTGGGGCCGGCCAGATGAAACAAAATCTTGAGGACTTCGACGAGAAGATGATTGACCGCACCGAAGCAATCATTCGTTCGATGACTCCGAAGGAACGCGAGCAACCCAAACTTCTCAACGGCTCTAGGCGCATGAGGATTGCAAAGGGATCGGGAACCACCGTTACTGATGTGAACCAGCTAATGCAGCGCTTTGAGCAGGCCGCAAAGATGATGAAGACCATGGCTAAGGGTGGAGCGCCCACCCTTCCCGGCACTAACCCAGTCATGATGGGAGGCGCAAAGGGCGGCGGCTACATCGGCGGCAAGAAGAAGGACAAGAAGAAAAAGGGCTCCAAGAGCGGCAACCCAGCCAAGCGTGCCGCCGAGAATGCCGGACTCACCTTTGGCACTGACAACTCAAAAGGCAGTTCTTTCGGGCTTTGAAACTAGCCAAATGGCGAATTTTCTGGCAGACTCTTCCCTTGTTCGAGCGTCTCGACCCTCTATCAAGACGTACGAGAAACCCTGAGAAGCCTCCGAGTGTGCCCCCACGCTCACGGTGGAGCCTCGCCCCTAAACTCACAGGAGAATTGTGGCTGTAAAGATCCGCCTAAAGCGCATTGGTAAGAAGCGCAACCCCCACTACCGCATCGTGGTAGCAGATTCAAAAACACACCGTGACGGAAGAGTCATCGAGGAGATTGGTCGCTACGTACCAACCACCGACCCTTCAATCATTGAGGTCAACTCTGAGCGCGCTCAGTACTGGCTATCAGTTGGCGCTCAGCCAACCGAGCCAGCTGCAGTAATTCTCAAGCTGACCGGTGATGTTGCCAACGAAAAGGGTGAGAAGAAGAACACTGTCAAGCCCCAGGCAACAAAAGAGACTTTCGCAGCGGACACCAAGAAGAAGTCCGTAATTCTTCCAAAGGAAGAGAAGAAGCCAGAGCCTGTAAAGGAAGAGACTCCAGTCGCAGAAGCTCCAGCTGAGGCTCCAGTGGCCGAAGAGGCTGCGGTAGCTCAGGAAACTCCAGCGGAGGCCCCAGCAGAGCCAGCCGCAGAGGCACCTGCAGAAGCGCCTGCGGAAGAGACTCCAGCAGAGCCAGCAGTAGAAGCACCAGCAGAAGAGGCCCCTGCGGCTGAGGCTGCCGAGGAAGCTCCTGCCGAGGCACCTGCAAGCGAGGAAGCTCCAGCTGAAGAGGCACCTGCCTCAGAGGCAGCTGAAGAGCCAAAGAGCGAGTAATTATGTTGCAGGCGACCCTCCAGCACCTTGTGCGAGCAATTGTCGACAATCCTGAGGATGCGACCGTTGAGCTTCGCACTATCGCGAAAAGCGAGTTGCTGGAGGTTCGTGTGCACCCAGATGACCTCGGAAGGGTCATCGGCAAAGGTGGCAGAACTGCCACCGCGCTAAGGACAATCATCAACGCCCTTGCCGGCGGCAAGCGGATTCGTGTAGACGTGGTGGATACCGATTACTAGCACCACCAAGCTTCGGGTAGGCCGCCTGCTCAAAGCGCACGGCCTCAAAGGCGCAATCAAGCTAGAGCTTTACACCGACTCCCCAAACGAACGGTTCACCCCAGGAACGGTTCTAGAGCTGCAGGTTCCTGAAGACTCGCCCTGGTACGGCAAAACAGTTAAGGTAACCGAGCTTCGTTGGTACAACACCATGCCTGTGCTGTTCTTGGATGGCGTCACCGACCGCAACCAGGCTGAGAGCCTTATCCGTGCAATTTTGCTTGTTGAGGCAGATCTTGATGCCAGTCCACCTGAGCCTGAGGCCTGGTATGACCGCCAGCTGGTTGGCCTAAAGGTCCATAGAGACGATGCAGAAATTGGCGAAATCGTGCGAGTTGACCACCTTCCAGCCCAGGACCTCCTTGCCATCAAGACGGACTCTGGCGAGGTGCTGCTGCCATTTGTGAAGGCTTTTGTGCCAGAGGTTGATGTCCAGGCTGGCAAGGTAACAATTACTCCTCCTGGAGGCCTCTTTGAAGAGTTAGCTGAGCCAAATGAAGATTGACGCAATCAGCATTTTCCCCGAGTTCTTTGATGTTTTGGAGATCTCGCTTTTGGGTAAGGCCCAGGAGTCTGGACTGATCTCGTTTGAGGCTCACAACCTGAGGGACTTCACTCACGATAGGCACAAGACCGTGGACGACACCCCCTATGGCGGGGGAGCGGGCATGCTCATGAAGCCAGAGCCCTGGGGAGAGGCTTTTGACAAAGTAATTGGCAAAGACCGTCCAGTTGTCATCTTCACCTCTCCTGCTGGAAAACCCTTCAATCAGGAGCTAGCCGGCGAGCTATCCCAAAAAAAGCACCTGGTTTTCGCTTGCGGTAGATACGAGGGCATCGACCAGCGAGTCGTTGACTACGCGGGCACCGTAGCCGAAGTACATGAGATTTCTATTGGTGATTACGTGCTAAACGGCGGCGAAGTTGCCGCTGTTGCCATGATCGAGGCCATTGCCAGACTGATTCCTGGGGTGATTGGGAACAACGAGTCGCTCGCCGAAGAATCTCATAACGACGGCCTGCTGGAGGCCCCCAGCTACACCAAGCCAAAAAGTTGGCGTGGCCTGGAGGTTCCAGAGATGCTGCTTTCCGGACACCACGCAGAAATCGAGAAGTGGCGTAAGGCTCAGTCGCTTGAGCGCACCAAACAGAGTCGGCCAGATTTACTCGATAAGTAGTTGCTGTTAGCCCTTTACTGTGGCAGAATTTGACGCTGTGCCCAGAGGCTCTGCCGCAGGGGAGCAAAGAGCACAAAATTAGAAACTATTTAGCCATTTAGACCTGCGCGCTAAAGGAAAGAGCAGAAAATGCACATTCTCGACTCAGTTGATGCCAAGAGCCTCAGGAGCGACATCCCAGACTTCCGTGCCGGAGATAACGTCAAGGTTCACGTAAACATCGTTGAAGGTAACCGCAGCCGTGTCCAGGTCTTCCAGGGAGTTGTAATCTCCCGCAGCGGCCACGGAGTTCGCGAGACTTTCACCGTTCGCAAGGTCTCTTTCCAGGTCGGCGTTGAGCGTACCTTCCCAGTACACAGCCCAGTTCTCGAGAAGATCGAGCTGGTTTCCAAGGGAGACGTTCGCAGGGCAAAGCTCTACTACCTTCGTAACCTTCGCGGCAAGGCTGCCAAGATTCGCGAGAAGCGAGAGAACGCCTAACTAAACTAGGCGTTATGTCGTTTTCCGGGAGTCGCAGACCCCGCAGTAATTCCCTCTCGGCCCGTTGGCGCAGGTCATTCAGGCGCGCACGGAAAAACGCCTTTCTCAGCTTCCTGATTGACTTCACGGTCATAGTGGGAACCGCGCTTGTGCTCTCGGTTGTCATCAAAGCCTTTCTCATTCGCAGCTTTTTCATCCCATCAGGTTCGATGCTCGACACGCTCGAGATCAATGACCGAATCATTGTCAACGCCTTAGCCCCAGAGTTAATGCCACTAGAGCGCGGGGACGTTGCGGTGTTCAGAGACCCAGGTGGTTGGCTGGGCGCTATCCCGACCCAAGAAAAGGACACCCTGACTGAGATCACGGACTTTGTTCTTGGCACCTTTGGAATAACAGCCCCCGACTCCGCCGAGCACCTTGTGAAGCGAGTAATCGGGCTACCTGGTGACAGGGTGGTCTGCTGTGATGCGGATGGAAGGCTGACCATCAATGGCGTTGCAATCTCTGAACCTTACGTCCGCGGAGAAGCCACTCCATCAGAAGTCGAATTTGATGTCACGGTTCCTGAGGATCACTACTGGGTGATGGGAGATAACCGGCCAAACTCCACAGACTCTCGGTACCACCAAGATCTCCCCACAAAAGGTTTCGTACCAGTCGAGGTAGTGGTTGGCAGGGCGTTCGTGGTGAGCTGGCCAGTGGAGAACTGGGAGTTTTTGACCAACTATCCAGAGACCTTCGGTGACGTTCCCAAGCCTTGACCTCGAAAAAGAGCTGCTAGAAAGCTTTGATGCCGTTATCGGCATAGACGAGGTTGGTCGAGGAGCACTTGCCGGACCGGTTGGGGTGGGGGCATTCTTACTCACCCGAGAAATGCTCGACTCGCTGCCAGCATCAATCCGCGACTCCAAATTGATTGCGGAGAAAAAGCGCGCAGAGGTTGCCGGAGCGGTTATGGCTTGGGGCGAATCCGGAGTTGGGCTCTGTCCTGTCAGCACGATTGAAGAAAAGGGCATCTCCTTCGCGCTCAAGACGGCCGCCCTCGAAGCCATCGAGAACTTAAGCCCCCAAAACGCCGTGGTCTTGCTTGATGGCTCTCACAACTGGCTTGGCGAAATTGGCGTAAAGGTTGTTGTTCAGACCAAGGCCGACAGGGACTGCGGAAGCGTTGCAGCAGCATCTGTCGTGGCAAAGGTGAAGCGTGATGCCCTAATGGCTGAGCTCTCCAAGGACTTTCCAGATTATGGCTGGGACTCCAACAAGGGCTATAGCTCCAATTCACACATCGAGGCCATCCAGCGGCTTGGCCCAACAAAGCATCACCGAATCAGTTGGCTTGAAAAAATCCTCAGTAAGGACCTAGGCCTTTTCTAGCTCCGCTCGAGCGCCTCGGCTTGCAGCTGAGCAAGCTTGGCAACAAGGCGCTCCTCAAGACCTTTTGAGGTTAGTGACTGAGCGATATCTCGAGCTTGTTTGATGAGCTCTGCGTCCTTGGTCACTTTTAGGAGCTTCAGCTGGCTTCTGCGACCTGACTGGTTATCGCCTAGGACATCTCCCTCACCTCGGAGCTCTAGGTCTAGCTCGCTCAGCTTAAAGCCATCCAATGTCCCAGCCAGGGCCTCGAGCCGCTGGCTTGCAAGGGTCCCAGCCTCGGCGGAGGAAACCAGCAGGCAGATGCCTTTGTGTGAGCCTCGGCCGACCCTGCCCCTTAGTTGGTGCAGCTGCGAAATTCCGAATCGATCGGCATCAAGGATCACCATGGCGGTGGCATTTGGAACGTTTACGCCAACCTCAATAACGGTTGTCGAGACCAAAACGTCCAGCTCACCCGCGGAGAACGCCTCCATGACCGAGGACTTCTCCTCGCTCGGAAGCTGCCCATGCAGCAGCCCGATGCTTCGACCTGCCAGGCTCGGGTTTCTCTTCAAGCTCTCAAAGACCTCTTCGGCCGCAGCCGGTGGGGTCTCGGATTCTCCCTCGATGCTGCCGTCATACTCGCTCCCGACAATTCGGGGACAGACGACAAATGCCTGCCTGCCCGCTGCAAGTTCCTCGGAGACTCTCGCCCAAACTCTCGATACAAGTGCTGGCTGGCCGACCGGAACCACAAAGGTCTCTATCTCCTGCCTACCCGCAGGGAGCTCCGTGAGGGTTGAGATGTCGAGATCTCCAAATGTGGTGATGGCCACGGTCCTCGGGATTGGAGTTGCGGTCATGGTCAAAACGTGTGGCGGCTGCTTGGCCTTTGCCCTCAGTAGCTCCCTCTGCCCAACCCCAAACCTGTGCTGCTCGTCAATGATGACAAGGCCAAGGTCAGCAAAACTAACTTTCTCTGCAATCAGGGCATGCGTCCCAATGGCCAGAAGGCACTTTCCACTCGCAATATCCAGCATCGCGCGCTTGCGCTCGGGAGCAGAGAGCGAGCCTTTTAGTATCCTCACCCCCAGTTGCCTGGTGAGATCTGGGCCGAGGGTCTTGATGGTGGAGTTGTAGTGCTGCTCGGCAAGAACCTCTGTTGGGGCTAAAAGCGCGGACTGGTGACCCTCAGAAGCTGCATGAAGCACGGTCCTGAGCGCAACGACCGTCTTTCCCGAGCCGACCTCGCCCTGCAGCAACCGGTGCATGGGGTGACCGGCTGATAGATCGCCTGCAATTTCAGAAATTACCTGCTGCTGACCCTCGGTGTAGTCAAAGTCGAGTTGCTTATCAAACTGCAGCGCAAGCTGTGATTCACCAAGCACCAAGGCGGCATCTGTCTCTTTTGCGGCCCTGGATTGCAAAAGAGCCAACTGCAGCAAGAGCGCCTCGTGATATTTCAGGCTCTTTCTTGCTGCGAGAAAATCGCTGTCGCGCTGAGGCAGGTGAATCTTGGTTATTGCTTCGGTGAGCGAGATCAGTTTGTCCTTGGCAAGAAGTGCCGGGTCCAATAGCTCCTCGACGGTAGAAGATTCCAGAGCCAGTGCCACCGCCTTTTGAATCTTCCAGCTCGGGATAGTTCCGCTCGCTGGGTAGATCGGGATCGGCAGCTCGGCCCATGCCTTTGCCTGCTCCTCGTCGGTCTCTTCAAAAAGTTCGTAGTCGGGGTGGGTGAGCTGTAACTTCCCTGAGAACATCCCCACCTTGCCCGAGAAGAAGCCCCGCATACCCTCCTTGAGCTGGTCCTTGCGCCAAGCCTGATTGAAAAAGGCCAGGGCCATCAGCGAGCTACCGTCAGTAATCACGACCTCGAGAATGCTCCCCGCTCTTCCCTTTGTGAATCGGGAGGAGACTTTAACGACCTCACCTACGACTGTGGCAACCTCGCCAACCGGAAGGGCGGAGATGTCGGTTAGCTGACCACGCTTTGCATAGCGTCTGGGGTAGTGCTCTAGGAGCTCGCCCTCGAAGTTCAAACCCAGGTGACGCGCAAACGACTTTGCGGTGCGATCTCCAAGGAGCTCACTGAGTTTTCTTCCCTTATCCAGCACAACACCATCTTGGAGCCTTGGCCCTAAGTATTTGGCTAGGCTCACCTTGTGAGCAGGATTATCAGCGGTTTAGCGGGCTCAATCAGGCTTGCGCCAGCACCTGCCGGCACCAGACCTACCTCTGATCGAGTCAAGGAAAGCGTCTTTGCGTCTTTGGAGGCTGCCGGTGCTATTGAAAATGCTGACGTGCTGGACCTGTTTGCGGGGACCGGAGCACTGGGTCTTGAGGCGCTATCTCGGGGAGCAAAGAGCCTTGTTGCCATCGAGTCAGCCAGAGCGGCCCTCAATGTCTGCCTAAAAAACTCGGCAAGTGTGGGAACAGCACTATCGGCTGCCGGAGCAAGGCCTCCCATGGAGATACAGCTCTCGGACGCAGTTGCCTACTTAGCTTCAACCATCAAAGAATTTGACCTGGTTTTCGCAGACCCTCCCTATGACTTAGATGTTGCGGGGAAGCTCTTGGAGCGAGTAGGCGCCGTCTTGCGACCAAATGGACTATTCGTCTTGGAACTTTCGAGCAAGGCAGAGAACCCAGCACTAGTTGAGGGAATGGAGCTTTCCAGCGAGAAGGCCTATGGCGACACCAAGGTCTTGATTTTTAGACTGACCGCTCAGTAGCTCCAATGTAAACCTGCTGGGGGCGACCGATTCTGGTGCTGTCATCGGCCATCATTTCCCGCCAGTGAGCAATCCACCCTGGCAGTCTGCCGATCGCAAACATTGGGGTGAACATCTTGGGTGTGAAGCCCATGGCCTTGTAGATGACGCCGGTGTAGAAATCTACGTTCGGGTAGAGCTTGCGCTCTGCGAAGTAGTCATCCTTGAGAGCTGCTGCCTCAAGCTGCTTTGCGATCTCTAGCAGTGGATCGTCAATTCCCAGCTCATCGAGAACCTGGTCGGCTGTTGCCTTGACAATCTTGGCCCTGGGGTCAAATGACTTGTAGACGCGGTGACCAAAGCCCATGAGCCTGATGCCGTCCTCTTTGTTCTTGACTCTTTCGACGTACTTTTCTACCGACTCACCTGAGTCTTGAATGAACTCGAGCATCTCCAGAACTGCCTCATTTGCGCCTCCGTGGAGTGGGCCAAAGAGGGCGTTTACTCCGGCGGATACCGATGCGAAAAGGTTTGCGTTTGAGGAGCCAACCAACCTCACGGTCGAGGTGCTGCAGTTCTGCTCGTGGTCTGCGTGCAAAAGCAAGAGTGTGTCGAGTGCCTTTGTGACAATCGGGTTCTGGGTATACTGCTCCGCCCTTGTTCCAAAGGTCATCATGAGGAAGTTTTCAACCATCGACAGCGAGTTGTCCGGATACATCAGCGCCTGACCAACTGAGGTCTTGTGAGCGTAGGCGGCAATTACCGGCATCTTGGCAAGCAATCTGATGGTTGAGATCTCTACCTGCTCGGGGTCCTTGGGGTCTAGCGAGTCGGGGTAGAAGGTACTAAGTGCCGAAACGGCTGCGGAGATAATCGCCATAGGGTGAGCGCTCGGCGGGAAGGCCCGGAAAAAGTCTTTTAGGTTCTCGTGAAGCAGAGTGTGCTTGCGAATTGTGTCATCGAACTTCGCAAACTCTTTCTCGCTTGGTAGCTCCCCGTAGACAAGTAGGTGAGAAACATCCAGAAACGTCTTTTTCTCGGCTAGCTGCTCAATTGGGTAGCCGCGGTAGCGCAGAATGCCTGCCTCGCCGTCGATGTAGGTGATTGCGGAGGTGGTTGAGGAGGTGTTCACAAAGCCCTGGTCGTAGGTGCTCATGCCGGTCGTGGCCATTAGGCCCGTGATATCAATACCGCTGGCACCATCAGTTGCTTTTACAACTGGAAGCTCTGCTTCTTTTTCGCCAACTCTGATTACTACCTTTTGGGTTTCAGCAGAAGTCAAAACGCAATCCCTCTCTTTGTCTTCAATAGCCTAAAGCACCATTGGCCCCTGCAAAAACCCAAGTATTTCACTTGTGAGTAGAGAAGAAATTTCTTGTGAGGAACTGGGCTTAGACTGAAAGAGAAATGGACGAGAACGACTTCGAAGATTACGACCGCGATGCAGAGCTAAGCCTCTATCGCGAGTATCGCGATGTAGTCAAAATGTTTCGCTACGTGGTTGAGACAGAGCGCCGCTTCTATCTGTGCAACGATGTCGAACTCAAGCGCATTGACACCGCCACCGACTTTTACTTTGAACTCAACATGCAGGACGTATGGGTCTGGGATATCTACCGCACAGACCGCTTCGTAAAGCAGGTCAAGGTTATGACGTTCAAGGACGTCAACGTCGAGGAGATCGGAAGCCAGGAGCTAGAGATACCCGAAGAATTAGCAGTCGGCGATCAGCCCTAGTTCTCCACAGCCTGAGCTAACACCTCCCTAAAGCTCTCAAAGCTGCCGCACCATGCCTCCCAGGAGGAACTCATGCAGCTCACAAAACACCAAGAACTCACAGTGCTGTGGTCCATGCTCCACGAACCAGGCGATGGACTTGCAAGAGAGATATTTGATAGCCGCGGTCCAAAGGCCATTGAAGACTTTAGAACCCAACGGGCCAGCAAACTCTGGCCAGAGTGTGTGGGGGAGGAGTACCGAGCCCACATCCCAGAGCTGCTAGAGCGAATCGAGCTGCGGCTTTCGAAAATCAACCTCATCGAGCGCATCGAGCGCGGTATCCGCTGGAACGCAAGGATTTACTTCGAAGATTCCGACTCTGAGCTATTTGAAAAACTTCGTGACCTTGGCCCCCACAGGCCCTATCTGCTGTGGATCGCAGGCGATGCCGGCATCCTGGCCGAGGAGAGTGTTTCGATTGTTGGAACGAGAAACCCGTCAGCCACCGGAATCGCAAATGCCAAAAGACTCGTAGCTGAGCTAGCAAGTCCGGTGATCTCAGGAGGGGCTGTTGGCATAGATGCCGAAGTTCACAAATCTGCCATCGACAGAGGACTTAAGACCGCAGCCTTCATGGCAGGTGGTGTCGACAAGGCCTACCCCCAGGCAAACTGGGAGCTCTTTCACGAAATGGTTCAGCGAGGGGGGGCACTAATCAGCGAAGCCTCCCCGGGAACAACCCCCTCACGATTTCGCTTCCTGCAGCGCAACCGTCTGATTGCCGCTGCCAGTAGCGCCACCTACATCGTTGAGGCCGGCTATCGCTCCGGAACCCGCAATACCGCAAATCATGCACGGGTCATTGGCAGGGAAGTCTTTGCATTGCCAGGTCCTTGGGCCTTTGCACCTGCCAGGGGAGCAAACGCTATGATCGCTGAAGGCCTCGCTCGCCCCTATCCACTTACCAGCTTTCCCATCGAGCTGAGCATGAACCAAAAGCGGATTCAGGACGCGATGCGAGCGGGAGCGAGATTTCCGGATGAGATTGCGGCCGAATCCGGGCTTAGCCTGGCAAGTGTTCTAGAGGAACTAAAGCCCGCCTAGTGCCTTTCTAATGGCCGAAGAGTAAGAACTCTCACATAGTCTTGAATCATGGACCTAGACGGCGAGCTAACTGGCTTTGCAGGCCATCTAGCGTCCCGTGGAACTAGCAGTAACACTAAAAAGGCCTACCTCTCGGACCTGCGAGACCTGTTGGGCTTCCTTCACGATAAAAAGCGCGATCTGGACCTTGACGCACTTCGCGATTGGATGTGGCAAATGAGCGAAGCCGGCGCCACAAAAACCACGCTCGCCAGAAAGACCTCGACCGCAAAAGCCTTCACGCAGTACCTATTTGAAAGAGGGAAGCTCGAATCCGATCCTGGCCTGAGGCTCAGGGCGCCAAAGCTCGATAGGGGACTTCCAAAGGTTGCAACTGAGAAGAGCCTGGATGAGGTTTTTAGTCGGCTCCAGTTCTTGGCCACTGATGACAACCCCTCGGGACTTAGAGACCTGTGTGCATTTGAACTTCTCTATGCCACCGGAATGAGAGTCAGCGAG